>Ga0208056_100039_pt1 | contig 58695 bp, 50 predicted proteins | sample DeeseametaMP2052_FD_184178 | JGI IMG/M metagenome (GOLD analysis project Ga0208056, IMG submission 184178) | Marine microbial communities from the Deep Pacific Ocean - MP2052 (SPAdes) | ecosystem: Environmental > Aquatic > Marine > Oceanic | place: West of Cabo San Lucas, Mexico, North Pacific...
CCGCGAGGACGTGCGGCGCACGCCGCGCGCGACGGCGCGGACCCGGCCGTGCTGGCGGGTCAGCAGCGTGATGATGCGGTCGGCCTCGCCCAGCTTGTGCGTGCGCAGCACGACCGCCTCGTCGCGGTAGAGAGGCACCGCACCATTGTGCCCCGCGGGTGGGTCCGGGGCGGTCAGCGACCGGCGGCGCGGCGGCGACGGCTCGGAGCCCGCCAGCTGCTCTGGCAGAAGCCGATGGCCACGTTCGTGAGGCGCTCGGGGCGCAGCCGCCACTCCAGGACCCCGCGGGCCCGCACCAGCTCGGCCCCGGGGACCTCGGAGGCCAGCAGGTCCGCGTCGGAGGTCGGGTGCAGCGGGTCGCGGGGGTGCCCCACGACCAGCGTGGGAGCGGCGATCTGCCGCCTTTCCCTCGACCGGGGGGCCAGCCTGCCGAACAGGAGACCGTGGAGCAGCGCCGCCGTGGGACCCGACCTCTGGTCGAGGACGTCGACGGCCACGCCGGCCCAGAAGGGCAGCAGGGACCGTGGCACGGGGCGGCTCAGCAGTCGCGCGGCGTCGAGGGTGAAGGGCAGCACGCGCGTGGTGAGGAGCAGTGGGGAGGCCGCCAGCAGCCCGGCCTCGAGCGCGTTGTCGAGCACCGGAGCCTCCACGAGCAGGCCGCGCACGCGCTCGGGGGCGCTCACCGCGACCTCGAGGGCGACGTTGGCGCCCAGGGAGGTCCCGCCCAGGACGGCTTGGGGCGCCCCGAGGTGGTCCAGCAGCGCGACGACGTGCTCACCGAAGGCCTCCACGGAGTAGGCGAGCGGATCCGCCGGGCGGTCGGAGCGGCCATGGCCCAGCAGGTCGGGCACGACGACGTGCAGACCGGACGCGGCCAGCGCGCGGGCCAGGGGCTCGTGCATGCGGCGGGTGAGCAGCGGGGCGTGGACCAGCACGACCCACGAGTCGCCCGCGCCGTACTCGGTGTACTCCACCCGGTCCCGTCCGTCCTCGGAGTGCAGGAAGAACTGACCGACGCGCTCGGAGACCAGCATGCGGTGAATCTAGCGGGACCTCCCACCAGCAGGGGCTCGGACCGGGACAATGACCCCATGGCCACCACGGTCACCACCGCCCCCGCAGCCGCCCCCGCCCCGACGTCCGCTCCGGTCGTCGGCGCCGTCGCGGCGGCCCCGACGGCCCCGAGCGTCGGGCTGCGGGGCGCCCTGCTGCTGTTGGTCGCGATCTACGCGGCCGCCGTGCTGTCGGTCGCGGCACGGCCCGAGGACAACCCGGTGGCGGGGTGGTGGCCCGCCGCGGGGCTCGCCGTGATCCTGGTGGCGCTCGGCCGCCCGGGCCTGCAGCGGCTCCTGCTGACCGCGGCCGGGCTCGTCGTGGTCACCGGTCTGGCCAACGTCACCGGCGGACGCGACTGGGGCATCTCGGCGGCGTTCGGCGTCGCCAACGCCGCCGAGGCCGTCGTGGCCGGTCTCGTGCTCCGCGCGCGGCACCAGGGCCCCCCTGCGCTGGTCACCCTGCAGGACTTCGTGCGGCTCATCGTCGCCGCCGTGGCCGGTGGCGTCGTCATCGCGCTCGGCGCCGGTCTGGCCGTGCTCACCATGGCCGACGGCAGCCTCGTGGAGACGGCCAAGTCCACCTTCAGCTCCCACTCCGCAGCGGTCCTGGTGCTCGTCCCGCTCGCCCTGACCTGGCGGGCACGGGCCCACCGCGACCGTCCCGGGGAGCTGCCGGTCCAGGTCACGGCGCTGGCGCTGTCCATCGCCCTGGTGTTCATGCCGGCCCAGGAGCTGGCACTCACCTTCGTCCCCCTGACCTTCCTCGTCTGGGCGGCCCTGCGCTTCGACATCCGCGTGGTCGCCGCCGAGCTGGTGGCCTTCGCCACGGTCACGACCTACCTCAACGCGCTGGGCTGGGGTCCCTTCGCCGCCGAGATCGACGAGGGGCACAGCACCCAGGCCGCAGCCGCGGCACTGTGCCAGCTCTACCTCGTGTGCGCCTCGCTGCTCACCGTCCCGCTCGCCCTGGTGCTGGCCGAGCGTAACCGCCTCGTCGCGCAGGTGACCGCCGAGGAGGTGGTGTTCCGCCGCAACTTCACCGACTCGCTGCTCGGCCAGCTGCTGCTGCGCATCGACCACGGCGTCCTGCGCGTCGTGGACGCCAACGACACCGCCGCCGAGGTGGTGCGGCGCCCGGCCGGCAGCCTGGTCGGTACCCCGCTGGATGACCTCCTCTCGACTCCGGCCGAGCTCGGCGTGCGGCTGGTGTCCGGCCAGTCCTGGCGCGGTCGGGTCAGCCTGCGCGACGACGACGCCTCCCGGGTCGAGGTCGCCCTGAGCCGGCTCTCCCACACCGGCGACGACGGCAGCCCGGTGTGGTCAGCGCAGCTGCTCGACGTCTCCGCCGAGCACGTCGCACGCCAGGGGCTCGAGGCGGCCGAGCGCCTCACCTCGGCCACCCTCGACACCACCGCAGCGGTCATCCTCGTCACCGACCGGGAGGGCCGGATCGTGCGCGCCAACCAGGCCACGACCGACCTGACCGGCTGGCGCGAGGAGGACCTGCTCGGCCGCAAGGTGTCCGAGACGACGCTCGCCGCGAGCGCCACCCCCGACCTCGAGGCGCTGTTCGTGTGGCCGAACCGTTCCGGGCAACCGGTGGTCCGCGAGGGGGAGGCCACGACGCGGGAGGGCAAGAAGCTGCGCATCCTGTGGAGCAACAACATGGTGCGCGACGAGCAGGACCTGCCGGCGTACGCCGTGCTGACGGGCATCGACGTGACCACCGAGCGCGCCAGCTCGGGCCTGGTGTCCCACCTGATGCGGGCCGCGATCACCACCGCCATCATCGGTGTCGACCAGGACGGGCTGATCACGGTCTTCAACGCAGGTGCGGAGCTGATGCTCGACCAGGACGCGACCCGGCAGATCGGGCACCGGTTCGTCGACCTCCTCGACCCCGACCAGGTGGCGGAGCGGCTCGGTACCCGTGACCCCGAGCAGGCCTTCGAGGCCCTGGTGCGCGGCGTCGGGGGCGGCGAGCTGCCGGCACGGGACTGGCTGTGGATCGCGCGCGACGGCAGCCGTCGCATCGTCTCGATGACGCTCAGCGCGACCGAGGCGTCGGTCAACACCCAGGTCGGCTTCCTCTGCGTCGGTCGTGACGTCACCGAGCAGCGCCAGGGTCAGGACATGCTGGTGCAAGCGCTGGAGAAGGAGCGCACCGCCGTCGAGCGGCTGCGCGCCCTCGACGAGGCCAAGAACGAGTTCGTCTCCACCGTGTCCCACGAGCTGCGCACCCCGGTGACCAGCATCGTGGGCTACACCGAGATGCTGCAGGACGGCACCGTGGTGGAGCCGCTGGAGGACCAGCTGCCGCTGTTCTCCACCATCGCGCGCAACGGCCAGCGGCTCATCGTGCTCTGCAACGACCTGCTGACCCTGGCCGGGCTGGACTCGGAGTCCATCACGTGGGAGGCCGAGGACGTCGACCTCGGCGAGGCCCTGGCCAGCGTCGAGGCGGCCGTGGCGCCGATGCTCCACGACCGCGACCTCACGGTGCTCTACGAGACCGCCGAGGAGCCGGTGCGCGTGGTGGGTGACCCCACCCAGCTCGAGCGCGTCGTGATGAACCTCGTGACCAACGCCGTGAAGTTCACCGAGGACGGCGGCGTGGTGCGCGCCCGCGTCGAGGTGCAGGGCGACGAGGCGGTGCTGACCGTCACCGACACCGGTATCGGCATCCCCGGGGAGGAGCAGCCGAACCTGTTCCAGAAGTTCTTCCGCTCCTCCACCGCGCAGAAGGAGGCGATCCAGGGCACCGGGCTCGGGCTCTCGATCGTGGCTGCCATCGTCTCCGCGCACGGAGGCACGATCCGGGTGCGCTCCGAGCACCTGGAGGGTTCCACCTTCACGGTGCGCCTGCCCGTGAAGTACTGATCCCTCCCTCACCCGCTCGTGCCGAGCCGGCGCGTCCTTCCGGACGGATGCGCCGGCCGGCCCGGCATGGCTCGTGTCGGCGGTCAGGCGCGGTTGACGGCGCTGATGACGGCCTTGAGGGAGGCGGTGACGATGTTGGCGTCGATGCCGACGCCCCAGAGCACCTGGCCGTCGACGGCGCACTCGACGTACGCCGCAGCCAGGGCGTCGCCGCCGGCCGAGAGCGCGTGCTCGGCGTAGTCGAGCACGCGCACGTCCTCCACTCCCCCGAGCTCGGTCCCACCGAGGCTCAGCAGGGCGTCGACGAAGGCCGAGAGCGGGCCGTTGCCCTCGCCGTGCAGGCTGCGCAGCTCGCCGCGGACGTAGACGTTGACGTCCAGGGCGTCCTTCTGGCCGGCCGCCGAGGAGGTGTGGACCGAGTTGAGCTTGAGCGGCGTCTCGCGGTCGAGGTACTCGGAGCGGAAGACGTCCCAGATCGCCTCCGGGGTCATCTCGCCGCCGTCGGCGTCGGTGCGCTGCTGGACCACGCGCGAGAACTCGATCTGCGCGCGCCGCGGCAGGTCGAGCTTGTGCTCGGCCTTCAGCACGTAGGCGACGCCGCCCTTGCCGGACTGGCTGTTGACCCGGATGACCGCCTCGTAGGTGCGGCCCACGTCCTTGGGGTCGATGGGCAGGTACGGCGCCTCCCACGGCAGCTCGCCCACGGGGACCCCGCGCTCGGCGGCCTGTCGGTCGAGGTCCTCCAGACCCTTCTTGATGGCGTCCTGGTGGGAGCCGGAGAAGGCCGTGTAGACGAGGTCACCGGCGTAGGGGTGGCGCGGGTGGACGGGCAGCTGGGTGCAGTACTCGACCGTGCGGCGGATCTCGTCGATGTCGGAGAAGTCGACCTGGGGGTCGACGCCCTGGCTGAAGAGGTTCATGCCGAGCGTCACCAGGCAGACGTTGCCGGTGCGCTCGCCGTGGCCGAACAGGCAGCCCTCGACGCGGTCGGCGCCGGCCATCATCGCCAGCTCGGTGGCCGCGACGGCGGTGCCGCGGTCGTTGTGCGGGTGCAGGGAGATCACGGTGTTCTCCCGACGGGTCAGCTGCCGGGAGAACCACTCGATCTGGTCGGCGTAGACGTTGGGGGTGGCCACCTCGACGGTGGCGGGCAGGTTGAGGATGATCTCGCGACCGTCCTCGGGCTGCCACACGTCGGTGACGGCCTCGCAGACCTCCAGGCTGAACGGCAGCTCGGCGGAGGTGAAGATCTCCGGGCTGTACTCGTAGCCGATGACGGTCATGTCGAGGTGCGCCTCACCGTGCTTTATGACCAGCTCGGTGCCACGGACCGCGATGTCCTTGACCTCGTCGGTGCTGGCCTTGAACACCACGCGACGGAACAGCGGTGCGACGGCGTTGTACAGGTGGATGTTGGCGCGCGGCACGCCGACCAGCGACTGCACGCTGCGCTCGATGAGGTCCTCGCGAGCCTGCGTGAGCACCGAGATCGTCACGTCGTCGGGGATGCGGTCGCCCTCGATGAGCTGGCGGACGAACTGGAAGTCGGTGTCGCTGGCCGAGGGGAACCCGACCTCGATCTCCTTGTAGCCCATCTTCACGAGCAGGTCGAACATCCGCATCTTGCGGGCCGGGCTCATCGGGTCGATCAGCGCCTGGTTGCCGTCGCGCAGGTCGGTCGAGAGCCAGCGCGGCGCCTCGGTGATCGTGCGGGAGGGCCAGGTGCGATCGGGCAGGTCGATCGGCGGGAAGGGGCGGTAGCGCTCGAAGGGCATGCCGCTGGGCTGCTGGGGCGGGATGGTGGTCACGGTGTCCTCGCTGGTGGTGGCTGGTGCTCGGCTGATGGTCAGGTGACCGGCGCGCAGAAGGGCCTCCGCAGCGAGGGGGTCCGGTGTCAGACCTCGCTGCGGCAGCGAAGGAGGAGGAGCTGCTGCATCATGACGCCGCCCACCATAGCCCAGGGCTCCTCGATGAGCGGTCCTCGTCCGAATTCACCCCATCGGGCGAGGCGTCGCGCAAGTCGCTGCCGAAGCACCGCCACTACGTTTCGTGACCATGCCCCCGAGCCCGTCCAGACCAGTCCGTCTGGGCGTCGTGGGCGAGACCGAGCTCGTGAACCACGGCCTCGCCGGGATGCTGCGGCCGCACAGCGGACGGGTGTCCCTGTCGGTGCTCCGGGAGCCGGGACCGACCCCGGGCCTCGACGTCGTCCTGTGCGACCCCTTCGCCGGCCGCGACGTCGCCGGGCACCTCGAGCGCATCCCGACACTGGGACCGGCCAAGGTCCTGGTCTTCACCTGGACCGACCACCCCCAGCGACGACGGCGCGCCCTGGAGGCCGGGGCGGACGGGTTCCTGACGAAGCACGCGAGCACGCGCGAGCTCCTGGCCGCCGTCGAGGCGGTGCTGCGCGGGGACCCGGTGCCGGACACCAGGGCGCCGGACGAGGACGTCCAGGTCTTCCCCGGGCTCTCCCAACGCGAGTCCGAGGTGCTCGTCCTCATCGGCCGTGGGCTGTCCAACCAGGAGATCGCCGGCCGGCTCTACGTGTCGGTGAACTCGGTGAAGACCTACATCCGCCAGATCTACGCCAAGACCGGCGCCACCCGGCGCACCCAGGCGGTCGCCTGGGCCCACGAGCACGGCTGGGACGGCTGACCCCCGACCGGACCGCCAGGGTCAGGTCCCCACCGGCACCGCCACCGCGCCCCGGGGGCGCGAGGGGCCGGCGGTCCCGGGTACCGGGGACCGCCGCGCAGGAAGCTCGCGCACGGGGACCCGCAGGCCAGGACGACGCTCCTCGCCCGGGGCCCGCACGGGCGCAGCGATGAGGCTCCTCGGCTGCGGCGGCTCGGGCAGCCAGCGGACCGGGGGCTTCGGCACGTCCCGGACGGGTCGGCTCCGACGCCGCGGTCGAGGCACCACCGGCGCTCGGAGCGACTCGCCGACGGGGGCAGCCTCGGCCACCGCTCGTCGCGGCACGGGCACTGCCGCGGCAGCGGGCCGAGGGACCGCCGGAACCGCTGCGACCCCTGCGACCGCCGGCAAGGGCCGGTCGCGCACGGAGCGGGAAGGAGCCGCCTGGGCAGGGCGCACCCAGTGGACCGGCTCCGGTCGTGAGCGGTCCAAGACCGGAGCGACGGAGGGTGTCGCCGGACGGAGCACCGCCGTACCGCAGCGATCGGCAGCGAGGAAATGGACCGCTGGCCGGCTGACGACCCTGACGGGCACCGTCTCGGGACGATCTCGGCGCCACTCCGCAAGCGCCGCCGAGGTGGCGATCGCAACCCGACGAGCGGGACTGGCGTACCGGACGCCGTGCGCGGTCTTGTTCCATGACGGCCGCCAGGACGGCACCAGCAGCTCGAGGGCGGCCAGGTAGGTGGCCGCCGACAGCAATGCCCACCAGGCCGGCAGGCAGACCAGGAGGTATCGCACCGTCCCGTAGCGTTCGCGACGCACTGCGGCGAAGAGCGAGATGCTCAGCAGAGCCAGATTCCCGAGGATCAGCAGGCACATGCCCGTGTAGTAGAGGGGGCCGGGGAACAGCGCGATGATCCGTGGAGACCCGGTCAACATGTAGACCACGAAGATCGTCCAGAAGATTGGTGAGAGCGCGAGGGAGACGAAGGTCCCTCCGACCTGGAGGAGGAACGCGAGGTACCCGACCAGCCCCATCGAGCGCGCCGCGCGGCTCGGGTTGCGCAACAGGACCAACGAGGTCTGGGCGTAGCCCTTGACCCACCGGCTGCGCTGGTTGAGGGCTGCGCGGGCGGTCAGGCAGGCCTCCTCGTCGGTGTGGCTGTCCATGACCGCCGTGCGCCACCCGTCGGCGGCGATCGCGCCGCCCAGCTCGGCATCCTCGGTGACGTTCCACGGGTCCCACGCCCCGACCGAGGCGTCCGGCTGCGGCATCGAGGGCATCTCGTCGGGATCGAACGCCACCTCGTGGAGCACGTGCAGCGGGAAGTGGTTCGAGGTCCCGCCCAGCGGGACCGGAAGGCCCAGGCGGGCCAGACCGGTCAGCACCAGGTCGAAGTGGACGGCGTACTCGTTCCCCAGCAGGCGACTCGTCCAGGTCGTGGGACGAAGGTCGTAGCCCTCCTCGTCACGGCGCACGCGACCCTCGACATCCACGTCGGGGATCTCGTTGGCGAAGACCAACCGGGCCTGCAGGCAGCCCAGCGGCTCCCCGCGAGCCTCCGCCGCGCGGAAGGTGCCGACGGCCAGACGGAGCTGGCCCGGCTCAGGTCGGTCCTCGGCGTCGTAGATGACGACGAACTCGCCCGTCGCGAACTGCAGCGCATAGTTGCAGGCCTTCGGTTTGCCGTACGGCTCGACCGCAGGCGTCACGACGACCCGCACGTAGTCGGGCAGGGGGTACGCGCGAGCGGCCTCCACCGTGACTTCGTCGCGCTCCTCCAGGACCAGCAGGCACTCGAGTCGGTCCTTGGGGTAGTCCATGGCCTCCATCGCGGCCACGACGGAAGGGAGCATGTGCGCCTCGTCGTACATGGGATGCAGCGTGGTGTAGCGCGGGAGGTCCTCATCAGCGACGACCGTGACCGGCGGTGCCCGGTAGCCCCGCGACGCCGCGACGAGCACCAGCCTCAGCCCCATGAACACACTCAGGAACAGCATCGCGGCGCCCACAGCGAGCACCGCCAGGAGTCCCGGCGCGACCAGGGCCATCACGCTGACGAGCGTGAGGACGGCGACGAAGACGAGGCGTTGCGTAGCGGTGGTGGTGCGACGCGCGGTCTGACGCACGTGCTGGCGTCGGTCACTGACGGGTGCGGACAGCATCACCGGGTGCTCCCTTCTCGAGGACGAGGAAGTTGTCGGTCTGCAGGACGACCCCGAATCCCCACAGGCGATCGGTGTCGTAGAGGGCGTCGTGGACCGAGTCCTCGTCGCCGGGCGTGGTGCGCATCACCACCACGTGGATGTCGCTGGCCGCGTCCCCCGGTGCGCTCAGCCCGGACGTCCAGGCGTCCTGGCTCCCCTCGTAGACGACGCGGTCCTGGTTGGGGAAGACCACCCATTCGTTGAAGATGGACTCCACCAGGACACGTCCACTGGTCTGCTCGGCCACCCACTCACCAACCTCCCGCTGCTCCTCGTAGGCCAGCCATGCCTGGGCGGCCTCGACCTCGGTGACCACCGATTCGCCTCCGCCGCGCAATGCGACAGCCAGGCTGGCGGACCCGATCGCGACGACCAGCCCCACCCCGAGGGCACGTAGACCCGGCGCACGGGCCGATAGCCTGGAGACGAGGTAGCCGGTGAACAGCGCGGCGGGCACCAGGAGGACCACGGCCATTCGCAGGTTGTAGAGGTCGCCGTCGACCTCGACCACCCGCATCGGCTGGCTGCCGGACCACAACCCGTAGACGAGGAAGACGGACGGGACGAGGGTCACGGCGAAGGCGCTGAACCCCGGCGACAACCGCTCGCGTACCGCCATGAGCACCAGCCCGACCAGCCCGGTCACCAGGAAGGGCCACGAGACCACGTGCACGGCCCCCCAGGCGTAGGTGAGCAGCGACAGACGCAAGGAACCGACCTGCTCCAACTCCAGGCGTGCGGTGAGGTCGCGGCTGCCATAGGTTCCGGAGAGCCACCCCAACCAGTCACCGAAGATCACCTGGTTCCAGAGCAGCCATGCCACCACAGCCGCGCTCATGTAGAACCCGAACACGAGCAGCAGACCCTGCGCCGACTGGTCCCCTCGCCAGAAGCGACGGCGCTGCGAGACGCAGGTCTGCAGGACGACGCACCACATCGCGGCGGAGAACACCCACGCCTCATAGCGCACCAGCACCAGGAGGGCGCACAGCCCGGCGCCGATGAAGAGCCAGGAGGTCCGCCCCTCACGCTGCCACTGCCCGACGGCGAGCACCGCCCAGACCATGCCGGCGTACATCAACGGCTCGCCCATCGGCGTGGCCTGGAGGTAGAGGACGTTCGCCGCCAGCCCGAAGACCGCGGCACCTGCCCAGCCCGCCGCCCGACTGCCGGTGGCCAGGTGCAGCACCCGGTGGAGCCCGACGCACGTGGCGACGTAGCAGAGCATCGAGAAGACCGAACCGGCCAAGCCGGTGAGGTAGAGCGTGTCGTTCCACGCCAGTGTCATGATCAGCACGTGCTGCAGGGGTAGCCAGATCCCGCCCAGTTGCCCCAGGCCGGTGGTCTGCCCCACCAGCACGCGGCGGCCGATGAGCAGGTGGGACAGCGAGTCCTTGTAGCCCAGCACCGTGCCCTGCTGCCAGACGACGACGAACGCCAGCACCGAGGCCACGGTGGCAAGGATGGCGATCTTGGTGGAGTCCGAGTGCCAGGCACGCGCGACTGTCGTTTCGGGCTTCGGTTCCACGCCGCCCCCTGGGCTCGTGCCTCGCGTCCCTGCCCCCACGACGACGCGGACACGATTCTGCTGGACTGCACCGCTTCGCACAGCCGCTTGAGTAAAATTCTGGTGACGGCGGGCTCACGTGAGTCCTCGCCCGAGTCGCGACCCACTCTCCTAGGGTCGACGGCATGGCCACCCTGCTCGTCGTCCACCACTCCCCGACCGACACCGTGCGTGCGTTGACCGACGCCGTCCTCGCCGGGGCAGGGCACGAGGACATCGAGGGCGTCGAGGTGGTCGAGCGCGCCGCGCTGGAGGCCTCGGCCGACGACGTGCTCGCCGCCGACGGCTACGTCCTGGTGACGCCCGCGAACTTCGGCTACATGTCCGGCGCCCTGAAGCACTTCTTCGACTCCCTGTTCCTGCAGGTGGGCGGCGCACTCGCCGACGACGGCGCGGCGGGCGGATCCGGCGCGACCGGCGGGCGTCGGCCCTTCGGCCTCGCGGTGCACGGTCGCTACGACACCACCGGGGCGGTGCGCTCGGTGCTCTCGATCACCGGCGCCCTGCCCTGGCAGCAGGCGGCTCCGGTGCTCGAGCTGCTCGGCGACCTCGACGACGAGGCGCTCGAGGCGGGGCGCGAGCTGGGAGGCACGGTGGCGGCCCTGCTGTCGCAGTGACCCGCGGTCGGTCGATGGTCCCGCTCGGCAGGTAGCCTCCCGGCGTGCGCCCCACCCGACGTCGACCGAGCACCGCCCTGGCGGGGCTGCTCGGGACGCTCCTCCTCGGTGGGCTGGTCGCGTGCGGTGAGGAGCGCTCCCCCGCCGCCACCACCGAGCCGCCCGAGAAGGGTGAGTGCCGGCTGCTCACACCCGAGGACGTCGCACGACCCAGCAACGGCACCGCGACCGTGCCGTGCGGGGACCGGCACACCGCGCAGACCTTCGAGGTCGGTGAGCTCCCCGAGGAGCTGCACGACCTCGAGCCGGACGACCCCGCGCTCGGGACCCACGTCTACGGGGAGTGCAGCTCCTCCTTCGCCGGCTTCCTCAAGGGCGACGAGTCCGCCGTGATGCGCAGCGTCGTCTCGTGGGTGTGGTTCCGCCCCGACGACGCGTCCTGGGACGCCGGGGCCCGGTGGTTCCGGTGCGACGTGATCGGTGGCGGTGAGCAGCTGACGCCGTACCGTGCGCTGCCGAAGAACGCCAAGGGGCTGCTGGAGGGCCTGCCGCCCGACCAGTGGATGGTGTGCGCGACCGGCCGCAGCGTGCAGGCGGGCACGAAGGTGCCGTGCAGCGAGCCGCACACCTGGCGGGCCGTGACCACCATCAAGGTCGGCGAGCCGGGCGAGCCCTACCCCGGCGACGACGCGGTCGCCGAGATCACCAGCGACTTCTGCTCCGACTCGGTCGGGGCGTGGCTGGGCTACCCGACGTCGTACGACTACGGGTCGACGTTCTTCGGCGAGGCCGAGTGGGAGGCCGGCAACCGGCGCTCGGTCTGCTGGGCCAGGACCCAGCAGTAGCAGCCCTCCGGCTCCGGAGGCAGGAGTCAGAATCCGAGCTTGCGCAGCTGGCGCGGGTCGCGCTGCCAGTCCTTGGCGACCTTGACGTGCAGGTCGAGGTAGACCGGGGTGCCGAGCATCGCCTCGATCTGCTGGCGCGCCGCCGTGCCGACCTGGCGCAGCCGGGCGCCCTTGCGGCCGATGACGATCCCCTTCTGGGAGTCGCGCTCGACGTAGAGGTTGGCGTGGATGTCGAGCAGCGGCTTGCCCTCGGGGCGACCCTCGCGCAGGCCCATCTCCTCCACCACGACGGCGATGGAGTGCGGCAGCTCGTCGCGTACGCCGTCGAGGGCCGCCTCGCGGACCAGCTCGGCCACGAGGACCTCCTCGGGGCTGTCGGTCAGCTCGCCCTCGGGGTAGAGCGGCGGGCCCTCCGGCAGCAGCCCCACCAGCAGGTCGGCCAGCAGGTCGACCTGGTCGCCGGCCTTCGCCGACACCGGCACGATCTCGGCCCAGTCCGTGCCCGTCTCCTGCCCCAGCGCCTGGATGGCCAGCAGGTGCTCGCCGATCCGCTCGGGGCTCGCGAGGTCGGTCTTGGTCGCGATGGCGATCTTGGTGGTGCGACGGACCTTGGCCAGCTCGCCGACGATGAACCGGTCACCGGGACCGATCTTCTCGTTGCTGGGGAAGCACACCGCGACGACGTCGACCTCGGCCCAGGTGGTGGTCACCAGGTCGTTGAGCCGCTCGCCGAGCAGCGTGCGCGGACGGTGCAGGCCGGGGGTGTCGACCAGGACCAGCTGGGCGTCGGGACGGTGCACGATGCCGCGCACGACGGTGCGCGTGGTCTGGGGCTTGTCGCTGGTGATGGCGATCTTCGAGCCCACCAGGGCGTTGGTCAGCGTGGACTTCCCGGCGTTGGGCCGTCCCACGAACGAGGCGAACCCGCTGCGGTGCTCCGGCTGGTCCTGCGTGGTCCCGGTCATCCCTGGGCCTCCCGTGCCTGGTCGTAGTCGGCCCAGATCTCCTCGTCGGACTTGCCGGCGGCCTTGCCGGCCCGCCAGATGGGGCCGGGGTCGACGGCCCGCGGCTGCCGCTCCTGGCCGCCGCGCCAGTAGCCCATGACGTCGTACTGCTCCGAGGGCAGGCGCCGCTCACGCATGAGGTGCTTACGGATGGCGCGCATCTGCGCGGACTCCCCCGCCATCCAGAAGTAGCCGGTGCCCTCGGGCCAGGTTAGGTCGCTGACCACCTCGGCCAGCGCCGACACCCCGTCGCCGGGCTGGGCCAGCCAGGAGACCTCGGCACGCTCGGGGAGGTAGCCCGGGACCCGCTCGGGGACCTCGGCCCACACCCGCACCGGCAGGTCGGTGCTCTCCACGATGCGGGCCATCGCCGGCATCGCGGTGAGGTCGCCCACGAGCATCAGCCAGCCGGCCTCGGCCGGCGGCGCGAAGGAGCCCTTCGGGTCGGTGACCGTCACCGTCTCGCCCACGACGGCGTCGGGTCGTTGCGCCCACTCCGTCACCAGCCCGACGTCGTGCACGACGACGTCGAGCACCAGCTCGGCGCCGTCCCACGAGCGGACGGTGTAGTAGCGGCTCTGGAACTGGCCGGGCACGACCAGGCCGACCCACTCGTCCGGCACACCGGTGCTGGTGAAGCCCGCCAGGCCCTCGCCGCCGAGGGTCAACCGGAGCAGGTGGTCGGCGAGCCGCTCGCGACGCAGGACGGTCGCGCTGTGCTGCTGGGCTCGGACACTCACGCGCCGAGGCTACTCACCACGACGGGCGCAGCGGGAATCCGTCACCGCCCTCGTCGTCGGTCCGCACCGCCAGCACCTGGTGCAACTGGATCTCGTTGCGCTCGAACGCCAGCCGGCTGCCCGCCATGTAGAGGCCCCACACCCGGGCGGTCCCCTCACCCACCTCGGCGACCGCGGCGTCCCAGTTCTCCACCAGGTTGCGGCACCAGTCGCGCAGCGTCATGGCGTAGTGCACGCGCAGGTTCTCCTCGTGCATCACCTCCAGGCCGGCGTCCTGGGCGGCGGTGATGATCGTGCCGGAGCCGGTGAGCTCCCCGTCGGGGAAGACGTAGCGGTCGATGAAGGCGCCGGTCTCGGTCGGCCGGTTGTCGTGCCGGGTGATGCAGTGGTTGAGCAGCCGGCCCTGCGGACGCAGGTGCTCGCGCAGGAAGCCGAAGTACGCCGGGTACTGCTTGACCCCGATGTGCTCGGTCAACCCGATCGAGGAGATCGCGTCGAAGTCGCCCTCGAGGACGTCGCGGTAGTCGCTGTGCCGCACCTCGGCGAGGTCTCCGAGGCCGTCGCTGTCGATGGCCTCCTTGGCGTACGACGCCTGCTCCCTGCTCAGGGTCACCCCGAGCGCCCGCACGCCGTAGTGCTGCGCGGCGTGGCGGACCATCCCGCCCCAGCCGCACCCGACGTCGAGCAACCGCTGCCCGGGCTGCAGGTCGAGCTTGCGGCACACCAGGTCGAACTTCTCGTGCTGCGCCTCCTCCAGCGTCGCGTCGGCCTCGGGGTAGACCGCACAGGTGTAGGCCATCGAGGGGCCGAGCACCAGCTCGTAGAAGGCGTTGGAGACGTCGTAGTGGTGCTGGATCGCCTCGGCGTCGCGTGCCAGCGAGTGGCGCAGCCCCTCGACGGTGCGGCGCCAGCGCGGCAGGTGCTCCTGCGGCGGCGGGGGCGGTGGCTTGAGCACGCCCAGCCCGGCGCCCGCGACCAGACCGCGGACCAGGCCGAGCGCCTCGGCCGGCGAGGGCGCCCGGAAGCGCAGGTGGTTCTGCAGCAGCCGCATGGCGTCGTACGGATCACCGGGGTGCACGCCGTGGACGCGCAGGTCGCCGCTGACGTAGGCCCGGGCCATCCCGAGGTCGCCCGGCGCGGTGAGCAGGTAGGCCAGGCCGCGCTCGGTGACCAGCTCGAGGGTGATGGCGGCGTCCGGCGGGCCCGCGCTCGAGCCGTCGTAGGCCTCGAGGCGCACCGGCATGCCGTCGCGCAGCAGCGAGGCGACCGCCTCGCCGATGGAGAGGTTCCGAGAGGTCACTGGCGTCGCACCACCTTGTCGTAGAGGGAGGTCAAGCGGTCGTCGGGGTCGTGGACGGCCTTCACGGCGGCCAGCCGGGCGCCGTCGTAGAGCCGGTCGAAGGTCTCGCGGTCGTAGAACGCCTCGGAGTACAGCGACTTGTGTCCTCCCAGGGCGTGGACGCGCTCCTCGACCGCGCGGTTCACCGGCCCCAGCGGGGCGTCGTCACCGACGTGGACGGTGCCCCAGAAGCCGATGTTGACGTAGGGCCGCCCCGGCTCGAGCGGGTACGTCGGCCAGTCCCGTCGCGCGACCAGCGGACAGATCCAGACCGGGGTCATGCCCACGTGGTCGTCGAACCAGTCGAGGAACTCCGGGAGTCGCTCGACCGGCACCTCGACGTCCTGGACGACGCGCTCACGCCGGGGACGCCCGGCGCGACGGTCGAGCCGGTCCACCAGGCCCCAGCGGGTGTCGAGGCCGACCAGCCGGTGGTAGACGTCGCTGCGCCGCCAGCGGCGCGGCCAGGCCCGACGCACCCAGGGGCGGTGCAGGCCCAGGGCACCGGAGCACCAGAACCAGTCGGTGTCCCAGCGCCAGAGGTAGTCGTGGGTGGTGAGCACGTCGCGGGACAGCTGCCGGACCGAGCGGTAGAAGATCTGCTGACCGGTGTAGTCGCTGGGGCGGTCCGCCGGTCCGTCGCGCCAGCGGGCCAGGGTGAGGTAGGCCTCGTCGGGCGCGAAGACCACGCCGTCCAGACCGTCGACGCGCTCCCCGTCGTGCTCACCGGTCTCCACGATCGTGGCGACCGTCTTGGCCAGCAGGCCCCGGTCGTCGATGCGGACGTTCTCGAGCTCGACGTGCCCCGGTGCCGGGAGCAGCTCGATCACGAGCCGCGTGGCGTAGCCCAACGAGCCGTAGGAGTTGGGGAAGGCGTCGAAGAGGTCGTCCCCCGGGCGGACCGTCACCACGTCCCCGGCCCCGGTGAGGACGTCCATCTCCAGGACCGCCTCGTGCGGCAGGCCGTGGCGGAAGCTCGTGGACTCGATCCCGAGACCGGTGACCGCGCCACCGAGGGTGATGGTGCGCAGCTGCGGCACCACCGTGGGGACCAGGCCGTGGGCCAGCGTCGCGTCGACGAGGTCCTCGTAGGTGCACATCCCCTGCACCTGGGCGGTCCGGCTCACCGGGTCGACCTCGAGGACGCCCGCGAGACCGGACACGTCGAGCCCGGCCCCCACCGCGGTGCGGGGCCGGAAGAGGTTGGAGGTGGTCTTGGCCAGCCGCACCGGGGAGCCCGCCGGGATGGCGGCGTACGACGCCCGCAGCGCCCGGATCGCGTCCGCGTGCTGCTGCCAGGGGTCCATGGAGCGGCGTGCCTCCCTCACCCCACCGACGGTACTCCCGGATCAGCCGGCGTGGGTCTCCACGAGGTTGCCCTTGATGTCGCCGCGGTGAACCGGGACCCCGGTGCCGGCGAAGTCGCGCACGGCCGCGAGGTCGGCCTCGGCGAGCGTCTCCGCGCCGGTGAGGACGACGGCCGCCTCGAGGCCGCCGGACCCGGAGGCCACCGCCATCGCGACGCACACGCCGAGCGCGGAGACCTGCAGCGAGGGCAGGTCGACGGTGGCGGCGGCGTAGGTGCGTCCGTCGGAGTCACGGACCGCGGCCCCCTCCGCGGCACCGGTGCGCGCGCGGGTGGCACGGGCCAGCGTCACGAGCTTCTTGTCCTCGGGGCTCGGCTGGACGGCTTGGGGCTCACTCATCCTCGTCCTCCTCCTCGTCGTGCTCGACCCGGGTGATGAGCACGGTGTCGATCTTGTTGCGGCGTCCGGCGGCGGACTCGGCCACGAAGCGCAGGCCGTGCGCCTCGACCATGGAGCCGGGGATCGGGACCAGCCCGAGGTGCTTGGCCATCAGGCCGCCGACGGAGTCGACGTCCTCCTCCTCGACGTCGAAGCCGAACAGCTCGTCGAGGTCGTCGACGGGGTAGCGCGAGGAGACGCGGTAGAGGTCGTCGGCGACCAGGTGCGCGTGCACCTCGTCGGCGTCGTACTCGTCGCTGATCTCGCCAACGATCTCCTCCAGGATGTCCTCGATGGTGATCAGGCCGGCGGTGCCGCCGTACTCGTCGACGACGATCGCGACGTGCTGGCGGCGGGCCTGCATCTCGCGCAGCAGGTCGTCGACCGGCTTGGACTCCGGCACCCAGTAGGGCTCGCGCATGTGGGACTCGATGCGCTCGGTGAACTCGGCGTCGGGCTCGTCGAAGTCGCGGCGGACGAGGTCCTTGAGGTAGGCCACCCCGACGACGTGGTCGAGGTTGTCCTCGATGACCGGCACCCGGCTGAAGCCCGAGCGCAGGAACAGCGACAGCGTCTGGCGGAGGTTCTTGTGCCGTTCGACGAAGACCACGTCGCCGCGCGGGACCATCACCTCGCGGGCGGTGGTGTCGGAGAGGTCGAAGACCGAGTGGATCATCCGGCGCTCCTCGCTCTCGATGAGCGAGGAGGCCTCGGCGAGGTCGACGAGCTCGCGCAGCTCGGTCTCGGTCGAGAACGGGCCGTCGGTGAAGCCCTTGCCCGGCGTGATCGCGTTGCCGAGCAGGATCAGCACCCGCGGCACGGGTCCGAGGACCCGGGTGACCCACGTGAGCGGGCCGGCCGAGAACAGGGCGACGGACTCCGAGTGCTGGCGCCCCAGGGTCCGCGGGGCGACGCCGATGACCACGAAGGACAGCACGAGCATCACCGCCACGGTGACCATGACGGTCACCGCCCACGACTCCTGGAAGCGCTCGCGCACCAGCAGGGTCGCCAGCACGATCGCCGTGACCTCGCAGGCGAGGCGGAGCAGCAGCGCGGTGTTGAGGTAGCGCGGCGCGTCCTCCAGCAGGTGCAGCAGCCGCTTGGAGCCGGCGCGCTCCTCGGCCGCCAGCTCGCCGGCGCGTGCCTGGGAGAACGACCCGAGCGCCGCGTCCGCGGCGGAGAAGGCCCCGGCGAGCAGGACCAGCGAGGCCACCGTCACCAGCAGCCAGAGGTCACCCGCGCTCATCCGAGGCTCGACCGCCAGGCTGCGAGCAGCTCGTCCTGGAGACCGAACATCTCCTTGTGCTCCTCGGGCTCGGCGTGGTCGTAGCCCAGCAGGTGCAGGATGCCGTGCACGGTGAGCAGGTCGAGCTCGGCGACGGTGCCGTGGCCGGCGGTCTCCCCCTGCCGCTCGGCGACCACGGGGCACAGGACCAGGTCGCCCAGGACGCCCTCCTCGGGCTCCTCGCCCACCAGGCCGGGCCGCAACTCGTCCATGGGGAAGGCCAGCACGTCGGTGGGGCCCTGCTTGTCCATCCACTGCTCGTTGAGCTCGGCGATGGTCTGCTCGTCGACGGCCTTGATGCACAGCTCGGCCAGCGCGTGCACCCGCATCCGGTCCATCACGAACCGGGCGAGGGTGGAGAGCCGGCGTACGTCGACATCGCGACCGGACTCGTCGAGGACCTCGATGCTCACGAGCGCTGCTTCCTGTGGGGTCGGGGCTGGGCTGGCCGCTGGTCGCGTCCCTCGCCCTGCTGGGCCCGTGCGTCGAACTCGTCGTAGGCGGCGACGATGCGGCCGACCAGCTTGTGCCGCACGACGTCGGCGGAGGTCAGCCGGTGGAAGCCGATGTCCTCGACCCCGTCGAGGATGTCCTCGACGACGCGCAGGCCCGAGCGGACGCCGCCGGGCAGGTCGGTCTGGGTGATGTCACCGGTCACGACGATCTTGGAGCCGAAGCCGAGCCGGGTGAGGAACATCTTCATCTGCTCCGGCGTGGTGTTCTGCGCCTCGTCGAGGATGATGAAGGAGTCGTTGAGCGTGCGGCCGCGCATGTAGGCCAGCGGCGCGACCTCGATGGTGCCCGCGGCCATCAGCTTGGGGATCGAGTCGGGGTCGATCATGTCGTGCAGCGCGTCGTAGAGCGGCCGGAGGTAGGGGTCGATCTTCTCCCCCAGCGTGCCGGGCAGGAAGCCGAGGTGCTCGCCGGCCTCGACGGCCGGGCGGGTCAGGATGATCCGGTTGGCCTGCTTGGACTGCAGCGCCTGCACGGCCTTGGCCATCGCGAGGTAGGTCTTGCCGGTGCCCGCGGGACCGATGCCGAAGGTGATGGTGTGCTCGTCGATGGAGTCGACGTAGCGCTTCTGGTTGAGCGTCTTGGGTCGGATCGAGCGGCCGCGGTTGGACAGGATGTTGAGGCTCAGCACGTCCGCGGGGCGCTCGGTGGTCTCGGCGCGCAGCATGCCGAGCACCCGGTCGACCGTCTCGGCCGTGACCGACTGGCCGGTGCGCAGGATCGTGACGAGCTCGTCGAGCAGCCGCTCGCCGAGCGCGAGCTCGGAGGGCTCGCCGATCATCGTGATCCGGTTGCCGCGGACGTGCAGGTCGGCCTCGAGGGCCTCCTCGAGCCGCGCGAGGTGCTCGTCACCGGGGCCGAGCAGGCTGACCATGTCGATGCTGGTGGGGACCACCACGGTGTGGCGGGTCTGGTGCGCGTCAGTCATGGATGCCCGGGCGGGCCCTCTCTCTTGCGGGTCTCGTGCAGCCCCTCCACTCTACGGCGTGGGGCGCTGCGCTCCCAGCGGGTAAGGGTCGGCGCCAGGACGGGCGCACAGCGGCCGCGTACCGTGGCGGCGTGCCCGGTCCCGACGCCCTGCCCCTCGACTGGGACGACGAGGACCCCGATCCCGACGACGAGTCGCTGCCGCCGTACTGGTTCGCCGGGCAGGCGCTGCCCCAGGACGCTCGGCGGATGGGGCTGACCCACCACACCGCGGAGGGGGCCCTGCTCGACTTCGGCGGACGGTTGGACCCCGCCAAGCCGCTGCACCGGTGGACGGCGTGGTTCCTGCTGGTGGTCTTCGGGCTGCCGGTCGTCTTCGCGGTGGTGCGGGTGGTGCTCTACCTGTAGGCCCGGTCAGAACCTGCTGGTCGGGGCGCCCGCGGCGTAGGCCACCGAGAGCGTGCCGAGGCACATCTCGTCGGTGGAGCCCTCGCCCCACAGGACGTACTTCTCCTGCTGGCCCTCGAAGGCCGGGAGCTTGTCGCGCAGCCACTGCTCGTGGCGGCAGGTGACGGTCAGCGTGTCTCCGGGCTCGAGGGTCAGCGGCTCCACGGGCTGGCTGCCCTGGTCGTCGAAGTCCCACAGGTCCACGTCGAGCAGGGTCCGCTCGCGCGGCGTGCCCTGGTTGGCGACGACGGAGATCTCGCGACCCAGCAGGTGCATGTGGCCGGCGACCCCGAGGACGGTCATCTCCTGGCCCACCCGCCGGGTGCAAGTGGTGGTCTCGGAGGGCTCCTCGAGCTCCCCGCAGAGCAGGTGCAGGGCGTCGGCGGTGAGCGCAGCGCCGCCGAAGCGCTGGCGCAGGTCGACCATCGCGGCCTCGCGGTCGCAGAGCGGGCCCTCCGAACGGGCCTCGCGGCAGGGCAGCTCCACCGGCGCCGGCATGAGGTAGGTGTGCAGCGACTGCAGGTCGGTGTCGCCGGGCATCCACCGCAGCTGGGTGGCCGACCGGTCGGGAGTCGCGCCCTTGAGCAGGTTGTAGTGCACCTGCATGACGACCCGGCTGCCGGCCTCCAGGCGGGTGCCGTAGCCGTCGCGGGTCGCCCGCTCGTCGCCGCCCGGCGCCCACGCGGCCAGCCAGTTGGCGTCGGTGAGCCGGGAGAAGTCGCCCTCCAGGCCGCTCCCGCCGAAGCAGGTCCACCCGGGGTCGACGGTCTTGGCGTCGAGCTCCTCGGCCGCCGCGACCTGGTCGGCGTCGACCTTGAACAAGATGACGTGGTGCACGACGTCGGGGTTGCCCGGCAGCACCTGGCTGCCGGTGAGCCAGACGTCCTCCTCGAGCTCGGGGTCGAGCAGGAAGCAGCGGTAGTCGTCGGTGCCGACCCCGCTGGGAGCACTGGGGGTGTAGTCGGTGTCCATCTCCAGCGTCATCCGCTGCTCGCCGCGGCGCAGGGCGACCTGCTTGCCGGGCTCGACCGACGAGAGCTGCTGGGCGGCCACCTCGGGCGGGGCCGGCGGCTCGAGGACGTCGGCGGCCTCACCGGTACGCCGGCCCTCCCCCGTCTGCAGCAGCGCGACCGCCACCGTGCCGACCACGGCCAGCACCGCGGCGACCAGGACCGCCAGGAGCCGCCGGCTCGTCCGGCCGCTCGTCCAGCCATTCATCCGGCCGCTCATCCGGCCGCTCATCCGGCCGCTCATCCAGGGGGCCAGGTCAGGTCGCGACCGGCGAGCACGTGCAGGTGGGTGTGGAAGACGGTCTGGCCGGCCTTCGCGCCGGTGTTGAACACCAGGCGGTAGCCGTCCTCGTGGCCCTCGGCGGTCGCGACCGCGTGACCGGCGTCGATGAGCTCGGCCATCGCGACCGGGTCACCCACCGCGAGCTCGCCGGCATCGGCGAAGTGCGCCTTGGGCACGACCAGCACGTGGGTCGGCGCCTGAGGGTTGATGTCGCGGAACGCGACCGTGCGTTCGGTGACGTGCACGACCTCGGCCGGCACCTCGTCGGCCACGATCTTGCAGAACAAGCAGTCGGACATGGGTCTCCCTTCCCCTCGCCGATCATCGCACGCGCGACACACGACGGAACCTGGAACGCGGATCGGACGTCCCAAGGGCATCATGGACACCATGCGCACCACTCCACGACCCGTCCGCACCCTGGCTGCCCTGGCGGTCGGGGTCCTGCTGACCACCTCCGCGTGCGGCGGTGACGACAGCGCGACCGACCCGGTCGCCGCGGACCGCTCGGAGTCGCCCACAGCCGCGGAGTCGCCCTCGGAGCCCGCGCCCAGCGACGTACCGTCCGAGGAGCCGGCGGCCGCAGGGGCGGTGCCGGTCTACTACGTCGGCGACACCGGCGTCGGACCGCGGTTGTTCCGCGAGTTCCGCCGGGTCAGCGGCGAGCCCGCGCTCGGCGCGGCGGAGATGGCCGCCTCCGGTGAGCCCGCGGACCCGGACTACCGCTCGCTCTTCCCCGGTGGCGGCGGCTTCGACACCGTCGACCACTCCGGCGGCACCATCGCGGTGACACTGTCCGACGAGACCTGGGTCGAGCGTCCCTCGGGCATGGCCGACGCCGAGGCCGAGCTGGCCCTGCAGGCCCTGGTGCACACCGTCCAGGGCGCGCTGCAGTCGCGCGACCCCGTCACCGTGACCTCGCCGTCGGGCGCCACGACGCTGTTCGGCGTCGAGACCTCCGACGGCGTCGACAACGCCGACCCCTTCGACGTGCTCAACCTGGTGAGCATCACCGCACCCGAGCAGGGCGCGTCGGTCTCCGGCGCCTTCACCGCCAGCGGGGTCGCGTCCTCCTTCGAGGCCACCGTCCCCTGGGAGGTGCGCGACGGCTCCGACGCGGTCGTCGCCCGCGGCTTCGCGACCGCCGAGGGGTGGATGGACGCGCTCTACCCGTGGGAGACCGAGGTGGACGTCTCCGACCTGGCCCCGGGCACGTACACCTTCATCGCCATGACCGACGACCCCTCGGGCGGTGAGGGCAACCCGCCGATGTTCGACACCAAGGAGATCACCGTCGGCTGAGCCCTCGAGGGCGGTGAGCAGTCAACCATCCGGGCAGTCCGTTCGGTTCCTGACCCACCGCCCCGGCACGGCCGGCGCGGGCGGTGAATGTTGAACCGAACGGGGGTCAGACTCGGTTGAAGCCTCACCGCTCTGCCGACCGACCGCCGTCGGCGGTGAGCAGTCAACCGATCGACAGCCGGATTCGGTTGCGCACTCACCGCTCCCGCGACATCAGGACCAGCGGGAGGTCCGCGAGAGCAGGGCCGCCACGGCGGCCACGCCCGCGGTGGAGGTGCGCAGCACCTCGGAGCCCAGCCGGACCGAGGTGGCGCCGGCGGCCGTGAACGCGGCGAGCTCCTCGGCAGCGATGCCACCCTCGGGGCCGACGACGACCAGCAGCGAGCCCGTGGCCGGCACCTCGAGCCCGGTCAGCGTCGTGGTGGCGTCCTCGTGCAGCACGACGGCGAGGTCTGCCGCGGCGACGAGCTCGGCCACCCGGGGGGTGCCGGCCATCGGGTCGACCACCGGGTGCCAGGTGCGCCGGGCCTGCTTGGCGGCCTCGCGAGCGGTGGAGCGCCACTTGGCCAGGCCCTTCTCGGCCCGCTCCCCCTTCCAGACCGCCACGGAGCGGGACGCGGCCCACGGCACGACCCGGGCGACGCCGACCTCGGTCAGCACCTCGACCGCGAGCTCGCCCCGGTCACCCTTGGGCAGCGCCTGGACGACCGTGACCGACGGCGCGGGCTCGGGGTCGCGCGTGGCCTCGTGCACCCTGACGTCGAGGGAGCGCTTGCCGGTGGCGGCGACCTCGCCCAGCACCGACCGGCCCAGCCCGTCGGTCAGCACGAGCCGCTCCCCCAGCCGCAGGCGTCGTACGGCGACGGCGTGGTGCGCCTCGTCGCCCTCGACGACCACCGTGGCACCCGCGGTCACGCCCTCCAGCGAGGGCACGAGGTGGACCGGGAGCGACATCGGCTCAGTGGTTGAACGCGTCGCGGAGGCGACCGAAGACCGACTTGGCGCCCGGCTTGACCGAGCCCTCCGGCGACTCCTCGCCACGGATCGCCGCCAGCTCGTGCAGCAGCTCCTCCTGCCGGGCGTCGAGGCGCGTCGGGGTCTCGACCGCGATCGTCACGACCAGGTCGCCGCGACCGCCGCGCAGACCGGGCACGCCGCGTCCGCGCAGCACCTGCTCGGTGCCGGACTGGGTGCCGGGCCGGATGTCGAGCTCGAAGGAGGTCTCGAGGTCGGTGACCTGCTCGGACCCCTCGACGACGTCTGCCTCCAGCGTGGGCATCTCGATCGTGGTGCCGAGCGCCGCGGCCGTCATCGGGACCGTCACGGTGCAGTGCAGGTCGTCGCCCTGGCGCTTGAAGACCGGGTGCGCCGCCACGTGGATCTCGACGTAGAGGTCGCCGGCCGGGCCGCCGCCGGGGCCGACCTCGCCCTGCTCGGCGAGCTGGACGCGGGTGCCGGTGTCGACGCCCGCGGGGATCTTCACGGTCAGGCTGCGGCGCGACCGGACCCGGCCGTCGCCGGAGCACTCGCGGCACGGGTCGGGGATGACGCTGCCGAAGCCGCGGCACGCGGCGCACGGACGCAGCGTGCGGATCTCACCGAGGAACGAGCGCTGCACGTGGGCGACCTCGCCCTGGCCGCGACAGGTCTCGCAGGGCACCGCGTGCGAGCCGGGAGCAGCACCCTCGCCGGCGCACGCCGAGCAGGTGACCGCGGTGTCGACCTTGATCTCGCGCGAGACGCCGAAGGCGGCCTCGGCCAGGTCGATCTCCAGCCGGATCAGCGCGTCCTGCCCGCGGCGTACGCGCGGACGCGGACCACGGCCCGTGCCAGTGCCCTGACCACCGCCTCCGAAGAAGGCGTCCATGATGTCGGTGAAGGAAAACCCGGCCCCCTGGCCGAAACCACCCGCCCCGCCCCCGAACGGGTCGCCGCCGCGGTCGTAGGCCGCGCGCTTCTGCGGGTCGCTGAGCACCTCGTAGGCGCGGGAGACCTCGCCGAACTTCTCCTGCGCGGCGGGGTCGGGGTTGACGTCGGGGTGGTACTGCCGCGCGAGTCGCCGGTAGGCCTTCTTCAGCTCGGCGTCGTCGGCGTCACGGGAGACCCCGAGGATGTCGTAGAGGTCCTGGCTCACTGCGGTCGCTTCCTCGTCTTCTGTGCTGGTCGTCAGCTGGTCGTCAGGTGGTCTGCAGGTGCGGGACGGGCGGCTCAGGCCTCGTCGAGGATCCGGGTCACGTAGCGGGCGACGGCGCGCACCGCAGCCATCGTGCCGGGGTAGTCCATGCGGGTCGGGCCCACGATGCCCAGGGCGGCCAGCGACTGGTCCTCGGGGCCGTAGCCCGTCGACACCACGCTGGTCGAGGAGAGCTCCTCGTAGGGGCCCTCGGCGCCGATCCGGACGGTCACCATGCCGCTGGACCCGGCCTCCCCGAGGAGCTTGAGCAGCACGACGTGCTCCTCCAGCGCCTCGAGCAGGGGGCGTACGGCGGAGTCGAAGCTGTCGCCGTACCGGGCGAGGTTCGCCGCGCCGCCGACCGCCACCCGGTGGTCGGAACGGTGGTCGCTCATCGCCTCGCAGAGCGCCTCGACCACGGCCCCGGTGGCCTCCGCGCCGGCCTGGGCCACGGCGTCGTCGGCGGGCACCAGGGCGCGCAGCCCCGCCACGGCGTCGGCGATCCGCTGGCCGGTGGCGACCAGCAGCAGCCGGCTGCGCAGCGTGGCGAGGTCGTCGTCGGCCAGCGGGGAGGAGAGCTCCACGAGGCGCTGCTCGACCCGCCCGGTGCTGAGGATCAGCACCACGAGCAGCCGCTCGGGGGTGAGCGCCACGAGCTCGACGTGCCGGACGGTGGAGGAGGAGAGCGTGGGGTACTGCACGACGGCGACCTGGCGGGTCAGCTGCGCGAGCAGTCGCACCGAGCGCTGGACCACGTCGTCGAGGTCGACCGCGCCGTCGAGGAAGCTGGAGATGGCGCGCTTCTCGGCCGAGGAGAGCGGCTTGACCGTGGTGAGTCGGTCGACGAACATCCGGTAGCCCTTGTCGGTGGGCACCCGCCCGGCGCTGGTGTGGGGCTGGGTGATGTAGCCCTCCTCCTCCAGCACCGCCATGTCGTTGCGCACGGTGGCCGGGGACACGCCCAGCCCGTGACGCTCCACGAGCGCCTTGGAGCCGACCGGCTCCTCGGTCGAGACGTAGTCCTCCACGATGGCGCGGAGCACGGCGAGTCGACGGTCCTCCTGCACGCCCCACCTCCGGATCCCCTGGTCGTTCGAACTCGGGCTCGAACCTGGCACTCGATCTCAGTGAGTGCCAACTCTACAAGCCCCGCGGGACGACCCTTGGCACCCGTCGTGAGTGAGGTTAGGCTTGCCTCACTTCGACCGGAGGTCCTCATGTCCCTGCTCCGCCCCCGCGCCCAGCGCGACCCCTCGCCCATGGCCGCCCGCGCCCGCTCGGCGCTGGCCTGCCCGTCCGGTGCCGACCTGCGTGGCCACGACGACGCCCCGCTGCTCGACGCGGAGGTCGTGTCACTGGCCGACGACGGTGGCCGGCCCACCCTGCTGTGCACCCCGACCTCGCCGTTGCTCACGCACGCGGCGCGTCGCGACGTGGTCCGGCTGCGCGTCACCAGCGGCGTGCGCGGGTCGACGAGCGACGAGGACGGCGCCCTGGACGTGCTCGAGGTCTCCGGGCGACTGATGCTCGGCGGCGCCGAGGGCTGCGGTCGCTGTCCCGAGGAGCACCGTCTGGTGGTGCTCGAGCCGGCCGCGGTCACGCTGCGGGTCCAGGGCCGCACCGTGCCCGTGCCGGTCGAGGACTTCCTGGGCACCGAGCACGCACTCAACCGGGGCTACCTCCAGCGGGCCGCCGAGCACGCCACCGCGTGCCACGGCGAGGAGCTGCGCCGCGTCGTCGCCCGGCTCACGGGCTGCCCTCCGGGTCGCCTGGCGGCCGCGTCGCTCGCGTGCCTGGACGTGGACGGGGTGGAGCTGCGGTGGGTCGACACCGACGGCGCGCACGCGCGGCGGCTCGTCTTCGACCCGCCCGCCACCGACGCCGCCTCCCTGGGACGGCTGCTGCGCGAGCACCTGGACCCGGGCATCTGCTGAGGGCGCCCGGGACGCTCCTGGCGGGGTGTTCCTAGGCTGGGCACCCATGAGCACCTCCCCCGCCACCCTCACCGAGGTCGCCGACCGCGTCTGGGTGGCCCGGCACCCCTGGTTCGACGTCAGCACGACCGTCGTCGGCGGGGAGCGGGGGCTGGTCGTCGTCGACACGCACGTCTCCACCCGCGTCGGCCGCGAGCTCGTCGAGTCCGCGCGGTCCCTCGGCGCCGGCGAGGTGATCGGCGTCGTCGCGACGCACGCCCACCACGACCACGTGCTCGGCACCGCGGCGTTCCGCGAGGCCTTCGGCGAGGCGCTGCCCGTCCACGCGCACGAGTCCTGCGTGGACGAGCTGCGACGGTGGGCCGCCGACCGCCCGGCGTACGACGGTGAGGAGCCGGTGCCCGGCGAGGTCGACGCCAGCCCGGTGGTCCTGCCGGACCGGACCTTCTCCTCCGCCGCCGTGGTCGACCTCGGCGACCGGGTCCTGGAGCTGGTGCACCCCGGCCGGGCGCACACCTCCGGCGACCTCGTGGTCCGCGTGGCCGACGCCGACGTGCTCGTGGCCGGGGACCTGGTCGAGGAGTCCGGGCCACCGGCGTACGGGCCCGACTCCTTCCCGATGGAGTGGCCGCTGGCGCTCGACGTGTGCCTGCAGCTGTGCACCGACCGCACCGTCGTGGTGCCCGGGCACGGCGCGCCCGTCGACCGGGCCTTCGTGATGGACCAGCGGGCGGACATCGGCGTGGTCGCGGAGACCATCCGCGACCTCGCCGGTCGTGGCGTCCGGGTCGAGCAGGCGCTGGAGGTCGGCGACTGGCCGCTGGACCGCGGCGCCCTGGTGCACGCGGTCGCGCGCGGCTACGAGCACCTCCCGGCCAGCCAGAAGCGGCTGCCCCTGCTGTAGCCGCGCACCCCCTCGCGGGGGTGAGGCCGGGCACCGGGCGCCGACCTAGCGTCGGGACATGTCCGAGCACGAGCACGAGAACACCGCCGGCATCCCCGACGAGCAGCTGCCGCCGGACCTGGTGGCCGGCGAGGACAACCCGCTGGCCGAGGGTCTCCCGGACGGCGAGGGAGAGGGGCTGCTCGAGGAGGGCAAGCCGGCCGAGGAGCACGTGGACCCCGAGGCCCCCGCACACGCAGGCGACGGCCGCGAGAAGCGGAGCGGCCCCGCGGAGGAGACGGATTGATCGGGTCCAGCTGATCGGGTCCAGCTGATCGGGTCCAGCTGATCGGGGCCAGCTGATCGGGGCCAGGTCGGTCCGCCCGGCGGCGCGCCTGCCACGGGCGGCGGGACCGCGTTCCTAGCCTGGACCGGTGAACGACCGCTACGGAACCGACGTCCTCTCGACCGACTGGCGCGCCCCCAGGCGCGGGCGGGCCACGGAGGCCCCGGCCACCCTCGGCGAGGTCGTCGAGGAGGTCACCGCTGACTTCTGTGGCGAGATCGTCGCCGTCGACCGGGACCTCGACGTCCTCACCCTCGAGGACCGGCGCGGCCGTCGCCGGACGTTCCCGCTCGGCCCGGGCTTCCTGCTCGACGGCAGGCCGGTGATCCTCACCGCCCCCGTCACGCAGAAGGGCCCTGCGAAGCCGACACGGACGGCCTCGGGGTCCGTGGCGGTGGAGACGAGGGCCCGCGTGGCGCGGGCCAGCCGGATCTTCGTCGAGGGTCGCCACGACGCCGAGCTGGTGGAGAAGGTCTGGGGGGACGACCTCCGGGTGGAGGGCGTGGCCGTGGAGTACCTCGGCGGCGTCGACGACCTGGCCGACCACCTGCGCGACTTCCGCCCCGGCCCGGGCCGGCGCGTCGGCGTCCTCGTCGACCACCTGGTCGCGGGGTCGAAGGAGAGCCGGATCGCCCAGGGCATCGCCCGCTCCGCCGTCGGGAAGCACGTCCTGATCGTGGGGCACCCGTTCGTGGACATCTGGCAGGCGGTCAAGCCCGACCGGCTGGGCCTGGAGGCCTGGCCGACCATCCCGCGCAGCATCGAGTGGAAGAAGGGCGTGTGCCAGCACCTCGGCTGGCCGCACCGCGACCAGGCCGACATCGCCCGGGCCTGGAAGCAGGTGCTGGGCCGCGTGGGTTCCTTCGCCGACCTCGAGCCCGCCCTGCTGGGTAGGGTCGAGGAGCTGATCGACTTCGTCACCGCAGACCAGGGGGACCGATGAGCCAGGTGCCGCCGCAGGGGCCCGGACCGATGCCGGGACCGCCCGGGCCCGGTGGGTGGGGCAAGCCGCCGATGTCCCCGTCGGAGGAGCGCACCTGGGGATCGGCCGCGCACTGGTCGGCCTTCGTGGCCGCCTTCGTGGCCCTGGCGTTCCTCGGCCCCCTGCTGGTGCTGCTGCTCAAGGGCAACGAGTCGGCCTACGTCCGGCGCCAGGCCGTGGAGTCGCTCAACTTCCAGATCTCGATGCTGATCTACGCCGTGGTCTCCGGCGTGCTCGTGCTGGTCCTGGTCGGCCTGCTGCTGCTCGTGGTGGTGGGCCTGGCGTGGGTGGTCTTCACCCTCATCGGCACGATCCGCTCGACCAACGGCGAGGAGTACCGCTACCCGCTCACCCTGCGCCTGATCAGCTGACCCGGCTCAGGACAGCAGCTCGCGGACGACCGCGTCGGCGAGCAGCCGCGCCGCGTCGGTCAGGACCAGTCGCTCCCCCACCTGCTGGAGCAGCCCCCGGTCGACCAGCCCCGGCAGCGCGGCCAGGCCGTCGGTGTCGAGCACGTCGACCGGCAGACCGTCGCGCAGTCGCAGCTCGAGCAGGACGCGCTCGACGCGCCGGTCCTCGGCCGACAGCACCTCCCGGGCGAGCGCCGGGCTGCGGCCCGCGGCCAGCCGCTCGGCGTACGCCGCGGGGTGCTTGACGTTCCACCAGCGCACCCCGCCCACGTGGCTGTGCGCCCCCGGGCCGACGCCCCACCAGTCCGCGCCGGTCCAGTAGAGCAGGTTGTGCCGGCACCGGGTGTCGTCGGCAGTGGCCCAGTTGGAGACCTCGTACCACTCCAGCCCGGCGGCGCGGAACCGCTCGTCGGCGAGCTCGTACTTGTCGGCCAGGTCGTCCTCGTCGGGCATCGGCAGCTCGCCGCGACGCACCCGGCGGGCCAGCGCGGTGCCGTCCTCGACGATGAGGGAGTACGCCGAGACGTGGTCGGGCCCGCAGGCCAGCGCCGCCTCCACCGAGGTCTCCCAGTCCGACAACGACTCACCGGGCGTGCCGTAGATGAGGTCGAGGCTGACCTGCTCGAACCCGGCGGCCCTGGCCCACTCCACGGCCTGCGGCACCCGCAGCGGGTCGTGGGTGCGGTCGAGCACCGAGAGCACGTGGGTGACCTGCGACTGCATGCCGAAGGAGATCCGGGTGAACCCGCCCTCCCGCAGCCGGGCCAGCCCCTCCGGGGTCACCGAGTCCGGGTTGGCCTCGGTCGTGACCTCGACGTCGGGACTGAGCCCGAGCTCGTCGCGCACAGCCGCCAGGACGCTAGCGAGGTCCTCCGGAGGCAGGAGCGTCGGTGTGCCGCCGCCGAGGAAGACGGTGTCGACCTGCACGTCCCGGTCGCCGAGCACCCCACGGATCCGGCGGACCTCGGCGACGGCGGCGTCGGCGTACGTCGCCCGCGAGGCGCCGGGGACCGTGGCCGGACCGAGCTCCTCGGCGGTGTAGGTGTTGAAGTCGCAGTAGCCGCAGCGCACCGCGCAGAACGGCACGTGCACGTAGAGGCCGAAGGGTCGCGTCCCCACGCCCTGCAGCGCCTCCGGCGGCAGCGAGCCGTCCTCGGGGGCGGTCTCGCCGTCGGGCAGGGAGGAGGGCATGAGGTCATCCTCTCCCGAGCCCGAGGGACGACGGCGCCCCGGCCCCGTGCACGCTCGGTGCACGGGACCGGGGCGTCCCTGTCAGACCCTCAGCGGGACCCGATCAGCTGTAGAAGCTGTCGATCAGGTCCTTGTTGTTGCCCTCGACGACCGCGCGCTTGACCTTCATCGAGGGGGTCAGCTCGCCGGACTCGATGCTCAGGTCGTGGTCGAGGATCTCCCACTTCTTGATGGTCTCCCAGCGGTTGAGCTTGGCGTTGAGCTGCTCGACGTAGCCGGCCACCATGTCCTTGACCGCCTGCGACTGCACGACCTCGGTGTAGGACTTGCCCGCCATGCCGTTCTCCTCGGCCCAGCCCGCCATGGCGTCGGGGTCCAGGGTGATCAGCGCGACGACGAAGTTGCGCTCGGCGCCGAAGACCATGAACTGGCTGGCGTAGGGGCACAGCGCCTTGAACTTCGACTCGATCGCCGGCGGCGCGACGTACTTGCCCCCGGAGGTCTTGAAGAGCTCCTTGATGCGGCCGGTGATGGTGAGGAAGCCATCGGCGTCGATCTCGCCCTTGTCACCGGTGCGCAGCCAGCCGTCCTCGGTGAGCGTCTCGGCGGTCTTGTCGGGCAGGTTGTGGTAGCCGGCCATGACGTGCGGGCCGCGCAGCTGGACCTCGCCGCCCTCGCCGATGCGCACCTCGGAGCCCGGGAAGGCCTGGCCGACCGTGCCCATCTTGTACTCGTCGGGGTGGTTCACCGTCGCGCCGGCGGAGTTCTCGGTCATGCCGTAGCCCTCGAGGATGAGGATGCCCGCGGCGTGGAACCACTCCGCGATCTCGGCGTTGAGGGCCGCGGAGCCGGAGATGAAGAACTTCACGCGGCCACCGAAGCGCTCGCGGACCTTGCTGAAGACCAGCTTGTCGAACAGGCCGTGCTGCAGCTTGAGCGGCAGCGGGATGCTCTTGCCCTCGCGCTTGCGCTTGTCGACCTCGATGCCGACCTTGAAGGCCTGCTGGAAGATCTTCTCCTTGGCACCACCCTCGGAGGCGGTCATGGTCACGATGCGCGCGTGGGCCTTCTCGAAGATGCGCGGCGCGGCACCCATGAAGGTCGGCTTCACGACGCCCAGGTTGTCCACGATCTTCTCGACGCGGCCGTCGATGGCGGTCGCGAAGCCGCACGCCAACTGCGTGGAGAGGAGCACCTTGCCGAAGGAGTGGGCCATCGGCAGCCACAGGAACTGCAGGTCGTCCTCGTGCAGGATGTTCTGCGACTTGATCGCGGCACCCTCGTAGACCCAGCCCCGGTGCAGCAGCCGCACGCCCTTGGGCTTGCCGGTGGTGCCGGAGGTGTAGATCAAGGTGGCCAGCGCGTCGGGAGCGATCGACTTGGCGGTCTCCTCGATCACGCCCGGGTGCTCGGCGAGGTAGGCCTCGCCCAGCTTCTCGAGGTCGTCGAGGCTGATCAGCCAGTCACCGTCGGTCGCGCCGTCGAAGACGACGACCTTCTTCACGGTGGGGATCTGGGACTTCTGCTCGGTCAGCTTGGCGACCTGCTCGTCGTCCTCGGCGAAGACCACCTGGCACTCGGAGTCACCGACGATGTAGGCGGTGTCCTCGGCGTTGGTCGTCGGGTAGACCGTGGTGGTCGCACCGGCGGCGCACATGACGGCCAGGTCGGCGAGGATCCACTCGTAGCGGGTGCCGGAGGCGATGCCGACGCGCTGCTCGCTGGTCAGGCCGAGCGAGAGCAGGCCCGCGGCGAGACGGCTGACGCGGTCGCCGGCCTGCTTCCAGGTGACCGACTCCCAGGCCTCGCCGACGGGGAAGCGGAAGGCCTCGGCCTGCGGTGAGGTCTCGACGCGGTCGAGGAAGAGGACGGCGACGTTCTGGGCGAGGTCGTCGACGAAGCTGGCGTCTCTGTTGGCGGGCATGTCGCTCCTGTACGAGAGTGCGGCGGGACTCCCGGCGCCCCCTCCGGCGCCGGGTGTGGCTCGTAACCTATGTCACTTTGCCTACTCGCGCGTAGCAACCCACGCACCAAGATGCGCCGATCGCCGGACCGGTCAGCGAGCGGCGAGGTAGGTCTCGGCCTTCTCCCGGGCCTTCGGCAGCAGGTCCGGGACGTCCAGCAGCCGCGGCAGCAGCGAGTGGTCGGTGTTCAGCGCACGGAACATGGTGCTGACCGTGACCCCGTGACCGGGCCGGTGCACGACGGTGAGGTCGTCGCCGGCGCGCAGCACGCCCTCCCCGAGCACCCGGAGGTACGGCCCCGGGCGGGCGACCTGCGCGAAGCGGCGTACCCAGGCGGTGCTGTCGTAGCCGGTGCGGCCCATCCACACCTTGAAGTCGTTGCAGGGGGTGCGGACCGAGCGCACCTCGAGCAGGACCTCGCCGACCTGCCAGCGCTCGCCGATCTCCGCCTCGTTGACGTCGATGCCGACCGTGGTGAGGTTCTCCCCGAACTGCCCGTCGGGGATCGGCTGGCCGAGCTCGCCCTCCCAGTGGTCGAGGTCCTCGCGGGCGAAGGCGTAGACCGCCTGGTCCGGCCCGCCGTGGTGACGGGTGTCGGAGACCTCGTCGCCGTCCAGCCCCAGACGACCCACGCGCACCGCCCCGGTCAGCGCGGTCTTGTCGATCGAGGTGCGTCCGATGCCGGCCCAGTCGGCCTCGCGGGGCCGACCGACGTTGACGGAGAGGAGGTGTGCCACCGGCACATCCTCCCCCACGTCGACCCTCGCGGTCCCCCTGGATCCCGCGTGGCTCCGTTCCCCTGACGGGTCAGGGCAGCTGGACGTAGCCGTGCTTCATCTTCCAGATGAAGTACTTCTCGAAGCCCAGCTTCATCAGGTGCGCCTGCGGGCCGGGGATCAGCGCGCCGTGCTTGCGCGGCGGCAGCATCTTGTCGGCCAGGATCACCACGCCGTTGTTCCCCGCGTCCATCACGCAGATCGCCTTGATGTCGCCGAACGCCTTCTCGTGCGAGGGCACCTCACCGCGGATCTGCGCGGCGATGTTCTTGGCCGCGGTGTGGGCCATCGCCTCGGTCGGGAAGCCCGTCTTCGGGATGCCCACCGGCGTCGGGGTCTGCCACGGCGCGTCGACCGCGGCCGCGATGCCGACGGCGTAGACGTCGTCGTGCTTCTCGGTCTGGTAGGTGTCGCGGACCTTCACGTAGCCCTTCTCGTCGGTCAGCCCGCTGCCGAGCAGGAACTCCTGGCCGAGGAACGGCGGCACCACCATCGAGTACGCCGACGGCAGCTCGGTGCCGTCGCCGAGCACGATCGCGTCCGAGGCGACGTGGTCGATCCCCACGTCGAGGTGGGCGGTGATGCCCTCCTTCTTCAGGAACATCCTCAGCAGCTGCTCGCCGTGCGGCAGGCCGCCGATGCCGAAGTGGCCGAGGAACGGCTCGCTGGTGACGTAGCTGAGCCTCACGTCCTTGTGCAGCCCCGCCCTGCGCAGCTGGTAGGAGGTGTTGAAGAGGAACTCGTAGGCCGCGCCGAAGCAGCCGGCGCCCTGGGTCGCGACGATCACGATGTCTCCGGGGTCGTCGAGGTAGCGCTGCCAGGCACCCCCGGCCCGCTCGGCGTCGTCCAGCGTCGTGATCGTCACCGCGTTGTCGCGGTAGCCGGGGACGACGTCGTCGTCGTTGCGGTAGCCGGTGGCGATGACCAGGTAGTCGTAGTCCAGCGCGCGGCCGTCGGCCAGCGTGACCTGGTGGTGGTCGGCGTCGACCCCGGCGGCGGCGACGTGCTCGAAGGCGACGTCGTGGCTCTCCAACGTGGGCCCGATGGGGAAGGTCAGGTCGCCGCGGTCGCGCTTGCCGAACGGCAGCCAGATGAGGCTGGGGTTGAAGAGGAACTGGTCGTCCTTGGACACGACCGTGACGTCGACGTCCCCGTCGAGCTCGTGCTTGACCGCCAGCGCGGCGGTGAGGCCGCCGAAGTTGCCGCCCAGCACCAGGACCTTCTTGCGCATGACCTGCTCCCTCTCCTGCGTCGATGGCTCCGCGATCGGTCCGCGGGCTCATCTCCACCCTCCGTCCGGGACCCCCGGGAGGGATGGGGCGAAGGTCCCGGGCGGGCAGGACCCAGGGCAGCAGTGCGCCGGTCCTCAGACCCGGCGCGACACCGCCACGGCACCGGCGCCGAGCACCGAGGTGAGGAGCAGGACGGCCACGAACGCCTCCCGGTCCACGGCCGTGCCGACGGTCGTGAAGAGGAGCCCCGCCAGCGCGACGGCGGCCGCCGCACCGACCGCGTCGGCCAGGGTCACCGCCGCCGAGGACGTCCCCCGCTCGCGCTCGTCGCTGCGGGCGAGCACCGCGCGGGTGATGCGGGGGTACATCAGCCCCATGCCGGCCGCGGCCACCAGCCATCCGACCACCACGAGCGCCCCCGGGAGGTCGAGGGCGGCCACGACGAGGATCAGCACCACCCCGGCGGCCAGCCCCTGCGCACCCGTGCGGAGCGCACCCTCGTCGCTGAGCCGCGCACCGAGGCGCGCCTGGACCTGGGACGCGCCCGCCCACCCCAGGGTCGCCGCGGTCAGGACCAGGCCGCTGGTCGCCAGCCCGGCGTCGTACTGCTCCTGGAGGAGGTAGGGCAGGTAGGCCTCGGTGGCGAAGAACGTCGCGCCGACCGCGCCCCGCAGCGCGACGACGGCGGGCAGCCCGCGCGCACCGCGCAGCGTGCCCGCAGGCAGCAGGGGACGCAGCGACGCCAGGGCGATCCCCAGCGCCAGCACGCTCAGCGGCCAGGCCACCACACGGGGCAGGCCGGCCACGGCGTTGAGCGTCAGCAGGCCCGCGGACACGGCCGCGGCCAGGGCGACCCGGCGCAGACCGCCGGGGACCGGTGGGCTCGGGGCCGGTGGCTCGACCTCGGCCAGCGACGGCACGAGCAGCGCCAGGGCGAGGCCGGTGAGGACGAGGACGCCGAGGAACACCCAGCGCCAGCCCACGGTGTCGGCGACCAGTCCGGCGGCGAAGGGTCCGACGATCCCCGGGAGCACCCAGGCGGCCGCGAAGGCACCGAGGATGCGCGGACGGTCGACGTCGTCGTACACCTGCGCGACGAGGACGTAGAGCGCGACCGTGAGGCCGCCGCCGCCCAGGCCCTGCAGCACGCGTCCCGCGACGAGCACCGGCATCGTCGGGGCCAGCCCGGCGGCGAGCAGGCCGAGCCCGAACAGCGCCACCGCCGCCAGCAGGGGTCGCACCGCCCCGCGACGGTCCGCCCAGAGCCCGACCACGACCATGCCGACGAGGCTGGCCGCGAGCGCGGCGGAGAAGGCCGCCGCGAACCACGCCCGGCCGTCGAGCTCGCGACTGACCGTCGGCATCACGGTGGCGACGGCCAGCGCCTCGAAGGCCGCGAGGAAGACGAGCGCGAAGGAGCCGATGGTGGCCCCTCGGTAGCCGCCCGCGAGCAGGCTGCGCGTGGACGTCGCCTGCGTCCGGTCCGTCGTCACGACTGCACCGCCTTGAGCACCGTGAGCATCCGGGTGACGTACGCCGGGTCCGGTCGCTCCGAGCGCACCGACCAGAACGCGTTGAGCACCAGCCGCACCACCGCCCACGCCCGGGCCCGGTCCTCGTCCAGGCCGGCCGCGTCGACGACGGTCTCGAACCGCACCCGCACCGTCCGGCGCACGTCGCCCTCGGCCTCCTCCAGCCTGTTCCACAGCAACGGCGCCGGCTCCCAGTGCGGGTCACCGCTCAGCGCCCGCGGAGCGATCGCGACCCACTCGCCGGTGGTGTCGGCCAGGACGTTCTCGTAGTGGAGGTCCCCGTGCACCAGCGTCCCGGTGCTGGCGGCGTCGGCGCCGAGGTCGCGCAGGTGGGCCAGGCACTGCTCCACCATGCGACGGGGCAGCGGCGCGTCGCGGGGCAGTGCAGCGAGCGGCTCGACGTGACGACCGACGTGCTCCGTCAGCGGCTGCAGCTGCGGCGGGGCGGGCACGTGCAGCAGTCGGTAGAGGTCGGCGACGGCCTCGCAGGCGTGCACGTCCCACTCCTGCGTCAGGTCGCGCCGTTCGAGCCGCTCGAGCAGCACGGCGTGGCGACGAGGGTCGGCCCGCAGCAGGCGGACGGCGCCGCGACCGCCCCAGTGCTGCAGCGCGAGCGCCTCGTGCTCGGTCGCGGGGTCCCCCGCTGCGACCTTCAGCACGGCGGGGACACCGTCCGCGGTGCGCACGGGCACGACGTGGGAGGACCGGCCCCAGCCCTCGTCGGGGTCCGGCGTGAGACCCCACTCACCCACCAGCGACCGGGACACCGCTGCGAGCGATCGCGCGGTCTCCGGGGGCAGGGCGCTGGTCACCGGCGGAGCCTACGAGGCCTTCACCCTCCCAGGCGATTGAGGTCCCCCGCCCGGGGGAAGCATCGCCACCGTCGGGGCGATCCTCCGACATCGACGACAGGGGGGCACGCAACACCATGGGGGCACACGCATGACCGCAGCGCGCACACAGCGCCGGACCATCACCATCACGCCAGCACTCGTCGCGACCGACCTGGTCGCGCTCGTGCTCGCCGTGCTCGTCGGCGGGCACCTCGCACCGCTGGCCACCGCAGGGGCCGTCCTCGGCGCCCTGGTCGTCGCGGGAGCGTTGCACCTCAACCGCTCCCGCCTCGTCCTCTCGGTGCTCGAGGACCTGCCGGCACTGGGCTTCGTCGCCCTCACCGGCGGCGTCCTGCTGATGGCCTTCGACGTCTCGGGGGCCAGGACGGTCGGCGAGTCGATCATCGGCGCCGCCGTCACCGCGCTGGCCATGCTGGGGGCCCTGATCGCCTCCCGCAGCCTCGCCTACGCCATGGTCCGCCACCTGCGTCGCACCGGCGTCCTGGCGCACCGGGTCGTGGTGGTCGGCACCGACAAGGTCGGCCGGGAGCTCGTGTCCGCCCTGCGCGCCGACCCCACCCTGGGGCTGCGGCCGCTCGGGTTCGTCGACGACGACGTCGACCCGCGCACGCTGAGCGCTCCCCTGCTGGGCCCCACGCACCGACTGCCGGCCGTGCTGCGCGACCTGTCGGTCGACGACGTGATCTTCGCCTTCGGCGCCGCCGAGGACCAGCGGACCCTGTCCCTGGTGCGGTGGTGCCAGCTCAACCAGCGCCAGGTCTTCGTGGTCCCGCGCTACTTCCAGCTGCTCGGCCACGACCGGGCGCGCAGCCTCGAGGTCGTGCGCGACACCACCCTGGTGCGCCTGCACCGCTTCCGCGCCCAGCCCGGCCAGGTGCTGGCCAAGCGGGCCTTCGACGTCGTGCTGTCGCTCGCCGCCCTGGTGGTGCTCTCGCCGCTGCTCGCGGTCGCCGCCGGGCTGCTGCACCTCGAGACCCGCTCCGGCGTGCTGTTCCGCCAGGAGCGCGTCGGCCGCGGTGGCCGCACCTTCGAGCTGCTGAAGCTGCGGACCATCCCCGCGACCACGGCCGAGGCCAACGTGACGTGGAACGCCGACCACGACCCCCGTCTGGGCCGCGTCGGGAAGTTCCTGCGTCGCACCGGCATCGACGAGCTGCCGCAGCTGTGGAACATCCTGCGCGGCGACATGTCGCTGGTGGGCCCGCGACCCGAGCGGCCGTTCTTCGTGCAGCAGTTCTCCGAGACCCTCGAGGAGTACCGCGACCGGCACCGGGTCGCCACCGGGCTCACCGGCTGGGCGCAGGTCAACAAGCTGCGCGGCGACACCTCCATCGAGGACCGCGTGCGCGCCGACAACTACTACATCGAGAACTGGTCGCTGTGGACCGACGCCAAGATCCTGGTGCGCACGCTCGGCACGTTCCGCCACGACCCGGCGCGCAAGCGGCCCGAGGTCATCAGCATGCTCACCGCCGCTGCGCAGCCAGCAGGCTCAGCGACAGCTGACTGACGGTCCGGGCGGCCGTGGCCGCGTCCCGGTGCTTCTGCACGTGGACGTGGCCACGCCGCCCCTCCAGGTCGGCCAGCGCCGGACGGGAGAGCCGCAGCGCGACGGCCCGGGCCAGCGCGTCGACGTCGCCGGGGGCGACCAGCTCGCCGCACTCGAACGGCAACGACTCCTGGATGCCCTCGACGCGCGTGGCGACCACGCTGCGTCCGCTGGCCATCGCCTCCATCGGCGCCAGCGCCGCACCTTCGTACGCCGACGGCAGCACCACCACGTTGGCGGCGGCCAGCCAGCGGGGCACGTCGGTGCGCACGCCCACGAAGCGCACGCCCTGCAGCGACCTCGCCCGGGCCCGGAGCTCGGCCTCGTCGGGACCGTCCCCGACCAGCACCAGCTGGGCTCCCGGCACCCGGGCGGTGACCTTGGGCCAGGCCCGGAGCAGCAGGTGCTGCCCCTTCTGCGGGCTCAGGCGCCCGACGCAGACAGCCGTCGGGGCCTCGTCGATGCCCAGCTCGACGCGGGTGAGGACCCGGTCGACGGGACCACGGACGGTGAACTTCTCCAGGTCGACCCCGTTGGGGACCACGGCGAAGGGGGCGGTCACGCCGTGGCGGCGGCCGACGTCGGCCTCGCCCTCACCGACGCAGACCAGCTGGCCGGTCCAGCGCGAGGCGAAGCGTTCCCAGCGCAGCGCCGCCTTCGAGGTGAGGCCGGAGCCGGCGAGGAAGGACCAGCCGTGCGGCTGGAAGAGGGTGGGTCGGCGCCCGCGGACCGCGAGCCGGCCGACGAGTCCGGCCTTGGAGCTGTGCAGGTGCACCAGGTCGGGATCGAGGTCGTCGATGATCCTGGCGAAGCGCCTGGTCTCCGAGAGGGTGCTGCGGCCAGGCTCACGGGTGGCGTCGAACCACTGCACGTGCGCGCCGGCGGCCCGGGCCTCGAACCCGAGCCACCCGTCGGAGGGGCACACCACGCTGACGCCCCACCCGCGGGCCACCTGCTCGCGGACGTAGCCCATCAGCGCGACGGCGGTGCCCTCGGAGGTGGGGACGGAGGCGTGGAGGATCCGTGGTCGTCCGTGAGGGCGCCGTGGCGGGGGGCTCAGCTCGCCCCTCCGGGCTCCAGGCCGGCCCAGTCGGGCTCGGCGTCCTGGGCGCGGCCGCGCGAGCGGGCCTTGCCCCAGTCCTTGCCGCGGCCGACGAGCACGGTGCCGAGCAGGCGCGCTCCCACGGCCCCGATGCGGTAGGAGGTGCGGCGCAGCTGCTCGGGCGAGAGCGCGCCCTCGGGCACGGCGAGCACGACCGCTCCGCGCGCCCCCATCGTCACGGCATCGTCGTTGACCGTGGTCGGGCTGGCGATCACGACCACGACGTCGAAGTGCTCCTGGGCCTCCTCGGCCATGCTGGCGAAGCTGGTCTCCAGCAGCTGGGCATGGGACTCCGCGCCCCAGGACCCCGACGGCAGGACGTCGAGGCCGTGGACGGGTCCGGGGCTGAGTGCGCGGACCAGCGGGGTGCCGCGCAGGACCTCGTAGAGGCCCGGCGTCCCGGGCTCGGTGCCGGTCTGGCGCGCCGCGCCGGCACCCATCCGCGCGTCGACCAGCAGCGTGCGGCGACCGACCTGCGCGGTGGAGATGGCGAGGTTCGCCGCCAGCCACGCGTTGAGGTCGCCGTCCCCGACACCGGTCACGACCACCAGGCTGGCCGGCTCGTCGCTGGCCTCGGCCTCGATGGAGATGCGCAGGCGGCGGAACACGTCGGCGTCCGGCGTCCCGGCGTACATCGCCAGCAGGCTGGGCTCGCGGGGCGGGTGGACGTGGCCGAGGACCGGGGCGGTGACCACGGACTCGAGGTCGGCCGCCGTGGTGATGCGGAAGGTGCGGCGGTCGCGCGCGAGCGCCGCGGCGGCGCCGAGCACGAGGGAGACCATCGTGCCGACGAGGATGGCGAAGAGGAGGTTGGGGCTGCTGTAGGTCACCGGCGGGTTGGCCGGGTTGCTGAGGGTGTAGCGCAGGCCACCGCGACTGGGGTCGTTGCGGGTGAGCGCGGCGTAGGTCAGGTTGGCGATCCGGGCAGCCATCTCGGGGTCGCGGTCGTCGACGCTGATCTCGACCAGCACGGTGCCCTCGACCCAGCGGCCGGCGATCGAGCGGCGCAGCTCGTCGCCGCTGCGGGCGCCGTCGAGCTCCTCCTCCACGTCGGCCACCACCTCGCGGGAGTTGGCCAGCTCGCCCAGCGTGCTGCGCAGCGAGTCCTGGTCGTCGTTGCTGCCCTGGACCGAGGACAGTGCGGAGATCTCCGCGGTCGCGGTGTAGGTCTTGGGCGCCATCATGACCCCCACGGCCACCGCGGCCCCGGTGAGCACCGTCACCAGCAACGCGATGGGCCACTGGCGCCACAGCACCGCTCCGACGTGCCGACCTTCCATGTGCGTGTCGCCCCAATTCGACTCAGCGCCACCGCGGCGCATTGGCGTGCGATCCCACGCAGGAGCCGTGACACGGACCGTGTCGGCGCCCCCCGGCGCGAGGACCACGGACGGTGGCCCGAGCGCCGTCCCTTCCTCTGACGGACGGTGAATACCCGTGCTCCGACGCAGGCAAACTCACCGGTAGGTGGACGTGACCAGCGCCTCGTCCAGCGCGAGGTACGCCTCGACCATCCGGTCGGGGGAGAAACGCGTGTCCACCAGGGCGCGACCACGCGCCGTCCGTTGCCGCTGCTCCTGCCCCGCGGTCCCGGCCAGCTCACGGTCCAGCGCCCTCCCCCACCGCTCGCCGAGCTCCCGGTCGTCGCCGTCGGCGGGGACGAGCGCCAGCACGTCGGCGAGGTCGGGCAGACCGCCGACCGCGGAGGCCAGGACGGGGACGTCGGCCGCGAGCGCCTCCAGCACCCCGATCGGCAGTCCCTCCCAGTCCGAGGGCAGCGCCAGCAGGTCGGCCCGGCCCAGCAGCGCCCCCACGTCGTCCCGGTCGCCGAGGAAGGTGACGTCGGCGCCCAGGCCGAGCTCGCGGGCCAGTGCCTCGTGCCGCGGACGCTCGGGCCCGTCGCCGGCGAGCAGCAGGTGACCCGCACGGTGGTCGCGCGCCGCCCAGCCGCGCAGCAGCAGGTCCTGGCGCTTCTGCGCGGTCATCCGCGCCGCGCACAGCACGATCGGACCGGAGGCAGGGAGCTCCGGGAGGTCCGACAGGTGCGCAGCGTCGTCAGGACGTGCGGCGGGGGCGCTCACGGAGTTCTCGACGACCCGGATCCGAGCCGTCGGCAGACCGGCACGCTCCAGGTCCTCGGCCACCGCTCCGGACACCGCGACCACCAGGTCGCTGCAGCGGCGCAGCACCCGCACGGCCCGGGGGTAGTCCTGCGCCCCGAGGCCGTGGACGGTCGTGACCAGGGGGGCCCGGCGGGCCCTGGCCACCGGGTGGGCGGCGAGGGTGGCACGGATGTTGTGGGCGTGCACGAGGTCCACGGGTCGTCCCGGAGCCCAGGCCAGCAGCCGGGCCGCGCTCGCCGCGAGCGCGACCGGACCGCTGGGGGCCAGGGGCACTCGGACGTGGTCGACGCCGGGGACCTCCGCCAGCAGCGGCACCCGCCACCCCCGGTCGCTGGCGACCCAGGTCCGGTGACCGCGGGAGGCCATCCCCTCCGCGAGGCCGAGGACGACCGCCTCGGCGCCGCCGGTCCCCAGCTCGGCGACGACCTGCAGGACCCTCATCGCGTCCGCTCCGCGCGCGCCGTCGCGTAGGTCCGCAGCAGCCCCTCCAGGCAGTGCTCGGTGGTGTACGTCGAGAGGACCCGTGCGCGCGCCCGGGCACCGAGGTCGGCGCGCAGCGCCGGGTCGGCCACCAGGGTGTCGAGCGCGGCGGCGAGTGCCCGTGGGTCCCCCGGCGGGCAGAGGAGGTCCGGGGCGACGGGTCCCCACACCTCCGAGACGCCCCCCACCGCCGTGGCGACCGCGGGGAGCCCCGTCGCCATCGCCTGCAGCAGCGCCATCGGGCAGCTCTCCGCGGCCGAGGTCAGCACGAACCCGTCGGCCTGCTGCAGCAGCGGGGCGGGATCGGTGACGTGCCCGAGCAGGGTCACCGTGCGCTGCTCGCGCACGGACTCCGGGAGCCGGGCCGCCACGAGGGCGCGGACCTCGGGGGCGAGCTCGCCGTCCCCGGCCACGAGCACCTCGACGTCCTCGCGCATCAGTGCGACGGCATCGACCAGCACGTCGGCCCGCTTGACCGGGACCAGTCCGCCGAGCCAGACCAGGCTCGGTCGCGCCCCTGTCCCGCTCGGAGCCCGGGACGAGGTCTGGGACGAGGCCGGGGACGGTGCCTGGGGCCCCGGACGGAAGCGGTCGGCGTCCACGCCGTTGGGCACGACGTCGACGCGGGAGGGGTCCAGGCCGACGTGGTGGACCGCGAAGTCGGCGACCGCGCGGCTCGGGCTGACCACACGCGCCCTTCCCCACCGCGTGATCCAGCGCTCCCCGTGCAGGTAGTACATCCGGTCGCGTCGCCGTCGGCGGTCCGCGAGCAGGTTGCCGACCACGTGGTCGCTGAGCCCGTCGGCGACACCGTGCAGCGTGTAGACGACCGCGGTCCTCGGCAGGCTGCGCGCCAGGCCGCGCCCGACCCAGCCGGCCCGGCGGTCCTGCAGGTGGAGCACGTCGGGTGCCAGGGAGCGCAGCAGCCGGGCGAGACCGGCGAGGCCGGCGAGGTCGCGCTTGGAGGTCGCCTCCTGGTCGTGCCAGGTGAGGCCGGCGGACCCACCGACCCGGCGGCGTACGTCGGGTGGCGCGACGACGTGGGAGTCGATGCCCCGGCCGGCGAGACCGGCGGCGACCTCGACGGCGTGGTCGACCGGTCCCCCGCCGGACTGGGTCAGCACCTGGACGACCCTCACGGAGCCCCCACGGTCCGGGGGCGAGGGCCGTCGTCGGCCAGTCGGGGCAGGACGCCGCCCAGCGCGACCAGCAGCCACAGCGGCAGGAAGAACTGCTCGGTGACGAAGCAGGCCGCCACGGAGGTGCCGACGAGACCCGCCACGACCGCCGCCCCGATGCGACCCACGCGCGACCCGGCCCGCCAGGCCGCCCAGGCCCCGGACAGCCCGACGAGGAGCAGCACGAGGAACACCGCGAGCCCCACGAAGCCGGCCTCGGCGGCGACCTCGAGGTAGGTGTTGTGGGCGACGTCGAGGTCGTTGCGCGTGTCGACGGGCAGCCGGGAGGCGAACCAGGCGTGCTCGGCGGCGAAGGACCCCGGCCCGTGCCCGAGGAGGGGACGGTCGAGCACCATGCGCGCCGCGGCGTCCCAGAGGTAGAAGCGCTCGGAGACGTTCTGGCCTGCGATCGCGGTCTTCTGGGTCAGGCTGTCCATCACCAGCTCGCGCTGCCACACCGCCAGGACAGACGCCGCGGCCAGCAGCACGCCCGCGAGGCCGACGAGGTCACGCAGCCGGACCTGGCGCGAGAGCAGCGCCACGACGAGCATCACGCCCAGCCCGAGCATCGCGCCGCGCGAGACGGTGGCCACCATGCCGACGGTGACGACGGCGGCCGCGAGGTCCCAGCGGCCCGGCACCGGACCCGGACGTCGCAGCGCCATGGCCAGCGGCAGCGCCGGGAGGAGGTAGAAGGCGAAGTCGTTGGCGTCGGCGATCGGCCCGGCAGCACGCGGGTCCTCGGCCGTGCTCATCGCGAGCAGGCCCACGGCCGCCGCCGCCGTGGCGGCCAGGACGTAGGTGCGGGCGAGGTCCTCCGGTCGGAGGATCCGCCGCAGGAGCACGTCGACGAGCACCACCATGACCGCCAGGAACCCGGCCCACCGCAGCAGGATGCCGGCGGCGCCCACCGGCGCGTTGACCAGCGTCGACACCAGGAGCACCCACCACAGGGCGATCCCCGCCAGGACCACGGGGACCCGGTGCATGCCCACGCTCTCGCGACGGCAGCGCATCAGCACCCAGCTGCCGACCACGACCGCCGAGAGCAGCTTGGTCGCCATCGGCTCGACCTGGCTGAGGTAGCCCTCGAAGAGCGAGGCCACCACGAAGACCATGACCGCGACGTCGAGCCGCAGCAGCATCAGGCCGGTGGCGGTCAGTCCCAGCAGCCCCGCCCCCACCACCATCGGGGCGTGGCCGGTGGCCAGGCCGAGGACGATGCCGGTGAGCACGAGCGCGACCGGCAGCAGGACCCGGGACGTCCACGGCACAGGGACCGGGACGATGTGCGGGATCACGGGGTGGCTCACGACACCTCCCGGGGCCGGCGTACGGCGTCGACGGGCCGGAGGAAGCCGTAGGCGCCGTCGAGCAGCAGGTCGAGGTCGTCGGTCTCCTCCGGGACGAACGCCCGGTGCAGCGAGAGGGGGTGGGTGCGGCGGCGGTTGGTGCCCTTGCTGACGGTGACCGCCGCGGTGTAGCCGGCGCGGGCCGCAGCGGCGCGGACGCGCCGGTCCCAGCCGCCGGTCGGGTAGGCCAGGCTGCGGACCGGTGCGCGCAGGAGGTCGCCGATGACCTCCCGCGACTCCACCAGCTCCCGCTCGAGAGCCCGGTCGTCGAGGGCGGGGAGCCACGGGTGGGTGCGCGTGTGCGAGCCGATGTCGAGGCCCTCGGCGTGCGCGTCGGCGACCTGCTGGGCGGTGGCGAGCCGGTGGCGCTCGTGGATCGACTCGCGGGTGTCCCAGTCGAAGCGCCCGGTGCCGGGGAGGTACTCCGAGCAGACGAACAGCGTCGCGGGCATGTCCCGCTTGCGCAGCATCGGCCACGCGGTCTCCACGACGCTGGCGTAGCCGTCGTCGAAGGTGAGCGCCACAGCACGCGACGGCAGCGAGCCCAGCGCGAGGCGCTCGACCGCCTCCATCAGGGGCAGGACGCGGGCACCGCGCTCCTCGAGCAGGTCGAGGTGGCGCTCGAAGCCCGCCTCGGTGGTCGAGAGCCCGTCGGTGTGGCGGTCGTCGATGCGGTGCCAGCCGATGAGGGTCAGGGGCTGCTCGTGGCGGAGGCGACGCACGGTGCGCCGGACCGGACGCAGCCCCCGGGCCACCGCCCGCACCTGCGGCCTCACGAGGCGTCCCTCACGACGGAGCAGGCGGCACGCACCTGGGTCGAGCGGGTGATCCAGAGCGTGGCGGCGTACGTCGTCAGCACGGCGAGGCCGAGCAGGACCGTGCGCACCACCGAGACCTCCGCCAGGCCCAGACCGTCCCCGACGGCGTCGACGACCAGCAGGGCCAGCACGGCCACGCCGCTGGCCAGGGCCACCGGCCACAGCGAGCGCAGCCAGCGCACGGGGTCGAAGCCGGCGACCAGCCGGGTCGCCACGAGCACCGCGACAACAGCTGTGGCGGTCGTGACGACCGTCTGGGTCCAGGCCACGGCGACGACACCGGAGCGGACCACCACCAGCAGCGCGACCGACAGGCCCGCGAGGTGCATCAGTCGCAGCCGCATCGCGACCCCCGGGAGGCCGGAGGCGTTGAGCGCCACCTGGATGGCCTGGGTCAGGCCGAGCACCCAGGAGAACAGCGCCATCGCGGCGAGCACGGAGACGGCGTCGGCCCACTTGGTGCCGAGCAGCATCAGCTGCTCGGGTGCCAGCGCGCTCAGCACGCACAGCGGCGCCAGCAGCGCGGTGAGGACGGTGAGGACCACCTCCGCGGCGTGCCCGACGCTCTCGCCGCGTCGCCGGCAGAGGTAGGGGAAGGCTGCGCCGGTCACGACGAGCACGAGCAGGACGTAGGGCATGTAGGCGATGCGGAAGCCCAGGGAGTACTGACCGAGCGCGACCGCGCCGAGGACGCGGGCGACCAGGAGGTAGTCGACGTTGAGCTGGAGCACCTCGAGGAGGTTGGCCCCGGCGAAGGGGGCGCCGTAGGACAGCAGCCCGCGGGCGCTGGCGGGGTCCCAGCCCGGCAGGACCGGCGGGTGCACCACCCAGGCCAGCAGCAGCGTCAGGACGCCCTGCACCACCTGGCCGGCGACCAGCGACATCACGCCCAGCCCCTGGGTGGCGAGCACGATCGCGACCACCGCACCGACCACCGCGCCGGTCGCCTCCGGCACGATGCGGCGCAGGAAGCGCAGCTCGCGACGCAGGAGCTCCTGGGTCACCGCCGCGACGGCCAGGGCGGGCAGGGTGACGACCAGCCCGCGGATCACGGCGGCGCCGCCGTCCTCGGCACGCAGTGCGGTGGCGAGGGCCGGTGCGGTGAACCAGAGGAGGAGCGTCATGGCCGAGGCGCTCACGAGGCCGATGGTGACCGCCGTGCGGGCCGCGACCCGCACGTCACCGCGCCAGTAGACCAGTGCCCCGGACGTGCCGAGGTTGCCCAGGATCGCCGACACGTTGACGACCAGGGTGCCGAGCGCCACGAGGCCGAGGGCGGAGGGGGCCAGCGTCGCCGCCAACGTGAGCAGCACGAGGGTCTGGGCGCCCTTGACGACGATGCCGTTGGTGGCGAACCACAGGGCCCCGCGTGCTGCACGACCCTCGTCGGAGCCGGTCCGGCCCACATCGCCCGGCTGTGCGTCCTGCTCGTCAGGTGCCTGCTCGTCAGGTGCCCGCTCGTCGGGCGCACCGTGGACCTCGAGCCGTGCCACGGCACCCCCATGTCGTCTGCTGCTCATGTCGTCTGCTGGCCGACTGCTGCCGCCGTCGACGCAGGGGCTTATACCGCGATCGGTTTAGGCTCACACCTCTCGGGAACAACGTGCAGCGTGACTCGGCCGACATCGCGGCCGGTGAGGACCGACCACGGCTGACCGGCCGGGAACAGGGGCAGACAGTGCGACGACTCGGTCTGGCGTGTGCCGCGGTCGCGGTCGCGATCGGCTCGAGCGGGTGCAGCGACCTGCGCGCCCAGCTCGAGGGCGCCGAGGTCGTCGAGCCGTCCGTCGACGCGTCGTACGCCGCGCTCCCCGCCGTCCTGGAGACCGCCGAGTGGTCGGTCACCGACGGCCTGGTCTCGGTCATCGTGCGCAACGACACCGACCGTGACCTGCGCACCGCCGAGGTCACCATGACCGCGCGGGACGAGAACGGCGAGGTGCTGGGCACCTACGGCACGTCCTCGATGGGCGGCGACAGCTCCTGCTGCACGGTGCAGTCCCTGGCGCCCGGTGAGGAGTTCGGTCTCTACTTCGCCGTCGGCGAGGGGTCGGACCGCATCGACGACGTCGAGCTCACCTACTCACGCCTCGCCTGGGCGCAGAAGCCGTCCGGCAGCCCGTCCGCGGACGCCGGCGACGGAGCCGAGGTCAGCGACGGCGCCGAGGTCAGCGACGGCGCCGAGGTCAACGCGCGGGCCACCGACTTCGTGATCCAGCAGGACCAGACCGTGGTGCGCGCCACCGTCGAGGTGGGCGAGGAGGACATCCCGCGTGCCCTGGTGCAGGCGATCCTGCGCGGTCGCAGCGGCAAGCTGATCGCCGTGGTGACCGGGCGATGGTCCTGCTTCGAGGCCGACTCGACCCGTCGGATCCGCATGGAGCTCTTCCAGCCCGTCCCCCTCGGCACCGGCGTCGACAGCGTCAGCATCCGCCCGATCGGCGACGCCGTGGCCCCCCGCTGCTCCTGACCGCCGAGACGTCGCTCGCGCACGGCCCAGACGTCACTCACGCACGGCCCAGACGTCACTCACGCACGACGACACAGGACGACGCCGCGGGTCGGCCCCGTGGCGTCGTCCTGTGTCGTGCCCGAGCGGTCGTCAGACCCCGCGGAAGAGCCACCCGAGCGGACGCTGCTCCTGCTCGACGGTGGTGCGCGGGGTCTGCTGGGGCTCGACGAGCTCGCCACCGGCGTCACCCCCCAGGTCGCGGGTGAGGTCCGAGGGCGAGTCGCCCAGGTCGATGTCGAAGCGCGGGGAGAAGTCGTCTGCGTCGATGGCCCCGGCCGTGCTGACCGGCTCCGGGGAGGTCCCGTCCGCCACCAGCGCGGGGGTGTGCTCGGAAGTGGACTGGTCCCCCACGAGCTGGACGGCCTCCATCGCACGGGGCGTCTGCGCAGGGGTGACGGCAGGGGCCTCGCCCCGGTCGTCCCGGTCCTCCGAGCGGTCCGGGACACTCGGGGCCTCGATCGGGGCGCCGGCCGCGGTCGGCTGAGCGGCCGCGGTCCGCTGGTCGTGTGCCGCGATGCGACGGCCCACCTCGTCGAGGTCCGAGGCCGTGCGCAGGACGTGCTCGACGGTCGACTTCGCCCCGCCGAGCAGACCTCCGAGCTCACCGAGCGTGCTGCGGAGCTCCTCGACCAGGCTCTCGGTGCGGGCCCGCAGGGCCGCCACCTCCTCGCGCAGCTCGGCGGTGACCTCCTCGCGGGCGCGCGTGCGCTGCTGCTCGAGGTCCTCACGAGCGCCGGCGACCTCGAGGGCCGCCTCGTCGCGCAGCTCCTGGCTCTCCTGGCGTGCCTGGGTCACCAGTGCCTCGGCGCGCTCGCGGGCCTCCTCGACCAGCCGCTCGGCGGTGTCCTGGGCGCTGACCAGCACCCGGTCGGCCTCCTCGGCCGCCTCCTGGCTCAGTCGGGTGGCCTCCGCCAGGAGGGTTCCCGCCTCGCGACGCGCTGCGGCCTCCTGACGGATGCGAGCGGCCTCCTGGGCCGCCTCGCTCGGTGCGTCGGTGGTGCCAGCGGTGTCGGTGGTGACGTCCTGATCGGGCATGGTGCCCGTGTCGTCGTTCATGTACCCCCCTTGTCGGTCCGGCGGAGTCATGCCCGGGGGTGGACCTGGTAAACCCGTCCCCATGGTGAAGTCCGTCGCAGCAGGCACGGCCCCCCGGCTGCTCGAGACCAGCGACCTGGGGCCGTGGCGGCCGGCCTGGGACGCCCTCGTGCTCGCTGCGCCGCTCCCGACGCCGTTCCTGCGCAGCTGGTGGCTCGGCGCCCAGCGCGCCGTCCACGACGGCTCCGCCCTCTTCGTCCTGGTGGTGCACGGCGAGCAGCTCCTCGGCGGGCAGGCCCTGCAGGTGGACCGTGTGCTCGGGGCGCAGCGGATCCAGGCGCTGGGCCAGGGGCCGCTGGCGCCCGACCACCTGGACCTGGTGGCCGCTCCGGGTCACGAGGACCGGGTCGTGGACCTGCTGTCGGGCTGGTGGCGCGCCCGTCGGCGCACGCTCGTGGACCTCGACGGCCTCGTGGAGGACAGCCGTCTCGCAGCGGCCATCGGCAGCGCGTCCGTGCCCCGGGAGGCCGCCCCCTACCTCCGCACCGTCGACCTCGGCGGCGACTACGTCTCCACCCGCTCCTCCAACCTGCGCCGCGCGGTGCGCCGGGCCCGCCGCGACTTCGAGCGCGACGGCATGGCGCTGACCCGCGCCGATCTCGGGGAGCCGGCCGACGTCGACCGTGCCCTGGCCGGCTTCGTGGCCCTGCACTCCCCCAGGCCGGACCGGGCCCCGTTGCTCGGCGAGATGCCCGTGCTGAGCCGAGCGGTGCACGCCGGCGTGCAGGCCGGCGAGGCCCGCGTGCACGTGCTGGGCCGGCCCGGCGAGCAGCCGGTCGCGGTGTCCCTCGCGTGGTGGTGTGCCGGGCGGCTGTCGACGTACCAGGTGGCGAGGTCGCTGGAACGGGAGCACGCCCACGCGGGCACGCTGATGATGGTCGACATGATCGAGCAGGGGGTCGCCGACGGTGCCACCGAGGCCGACCTGCTGCGCGGGGACGCCGCCTACAAGCTGAGGCTGGCCGACGAGCAGCGTGACCTGGTGCTGGTGCGTACCGGGGTGGGGGTGCTGCCGCGCGCGGTGCTGGGGGCGCACGCCGCACGGCAGCGGGTCCGGGCCGGTCGTCAAGCGTTCACCCGATCGTCACCCTCCGAGTCGTCACCCGAGGACTGACTGCGCCGTTGGGGTGGCTGACGCGTCCGACGGCGCGTCGTCCAGAGGGTCATCCCCGCACCAACCCCGAGAGTGAGCAGCCGTGGGTCACGGTCCGCACCGCCCGTACGTCTCCCGTCGTCAGTTCGTGCAGCGCACAGCCGCCGTCGGCATCGCGGCCGGAGCCGGCCCGTTCCTGTGGCAGCAGCCCGGCTACTCCGCGGCCACACCGGTCGAGCAGATCCACGGGCAGTTCGGCCAGGACGCCTCCCGCGAGGCCGCGTTCAGCTGGATGACGCCGGGGCCGGTGCGGCGGCCGTTCGTGCAGATCGGCGGAGAGCGGGTGCGCGCCGAGACGATGCAGTACGCCGGCTACCCCGGCTACTTCCACCACGCGCGGGTCGACCGGCTGCTGCCTGACACCCGCTACCGCTACGCGGTGGGCCACCAGGGCAAGGTGCGCTCCACGAAGGCGGTGTGGCGCACGGGCCCGCGCCCGGGGAAGGCCTTCACGTTCACGGCCTTCGGCGACCAGGGCACCGACGTCCCCGACCTGACCAACATCCAGGACTTCGACCCGCTGACGTTGCAGACCCTCACCCACCAGCAGCCGCCGTTCCAGGCCTCGCTCAACCGCGACCTGGCCTACTCGATGAACCCGGCCTTCCACGTGATCGTGGGCGACACCTCCTACGCCAACGGCGACCAGGCGATCTGGGACGAGTGGTTCCGGGGGATCGAGAAGATGGCGCGGACCATGCCGTGGATGCCCTGCCTGGGCAACCACGAGATCGAGGCCGAGGGCGGCCTGGGCGGCTTCACGATCCCCGGGCTGGGCGGCGGCGAGGACGACTCGTGGGGGCCGCTGGGCTACGACTCCTACCGCACCCGCTTCGCGCTGCCGGAGAACGGCGACAAGGACTGGGAGGGCAACTGGTACCGCTTCCGCTACGGCTCGGTCGAGTTCATCTCCATCGACAACAACGACGTCAACATCGAGGTCACCGCCAACATCGGCTACTCCGAGGGACGTCAGGAGCGCTGGGTCAAGCGCACCCTGCGTCGCGCGGCCAAGGACCCCGACGTCGACTTCATCATCGTGCTGATGCACCAGGCGGCGTTCTCCTCCGGCCTGCACGGCAGCGACCCGGGCGTGCGCAAGGCGTGGTTCCGGCTGTTCGCGAAGTACGGCGTCGACCTGGTGATCCAGGGCCACGACCACCACTACGAGCGCACCCACCTGATGAAGCGTGCCAAGGTCGTCGAGTCCGCCGAGGACGGCCACTACACCTCCGACGTGGGCACGATGTACATCGTCTCCGGCAACGGCGGCGGCGTGCAGCGCGGCGAGGGCCTCTTCGGCGGTGGTGACTTCACCGCCTCGATCCAGGCGATGGAGGTCGGCACCGTCAAGGTCGAGGTGGTCCCCGACACCGGCCGTGGCACCAAGCGGCTGGTGCTGGGCGAGTACTCCGCCACGCGCGGCGGCGCCCCGATCGAGGAGGGCATCGTCATCGAGCGCAGCCTGGACCGCGGCAAGCGGTCGTCCCGGGTGACCGAGGAGCCGGAGGCTGCTGCCTCACGGCTGGTGCTGCCGTCGGAGGACCCGGTCGGGCCGCTGCACGAGACCACCGGCGGCGTCGCTGCCCTGGCCCTGGGCGCCGCCTCGACCGCGGCCCCCGGCACCACCTGGACCCGAGGGTCGGGCGACGAGGAGGTCAGCGAGCTGCGCGAGCAGCGGCGCTCCGACGTACGACGGGTGCTGCGCGACCAGCGGTAGGTGACGCAGCCGGCTCACTGCTCGCGAGACGCCGACTCGTAGCCCGACGGACCGAACCGGCGACCCAGCACGCTGCCCGCGCTCCGCGGGTAGCGGTCGGGCCGGTTCGGTCCGTGTGGGTACGACCTCCAGTGGAGGGTCGCGGGGCTACTTCTTCGGCTTGTCCGCCGACGCGCCGCCGCCACCGGTGGAGAGCGCGGCCACGAAGGCCTCCTGGGGGACCTCGACGCGGCCGACCATCTTCATCCGCTTCTTGCCCTCCTTCTGCTTCTCCAGCAGCTTGCGCTTGCGGCTGATGTCGCCGCCGTAGCACTTGGCCAGGACGTCCTTGCGGATGGCGCGGATGTTCTCGCGGGCGATGACGCGGGCGCCGATGGCGGCCTGGATCGGCACCTCGAACTGCTGGCGCGGGATCAGGTCCTTGAGCTTGCCGGCCATCATGACGCCGTAGGAGTAGGCGGCGTCCTTGTGCACGATCGCGGAGAACGCGTCGACCGGCTCGCCCTGCAGCAGGATGTCGACCTTCACCAGGTCGGCTGCCTGGTCGCCGGAGCGCTCGTAGTCGAGCGAGGCGTAGCCCTTGGTGCGCGACTTCAGCTGGTCGAAGAAGTCGAAGACGATCTCGCCCATCGGCAGCGTGTAGCGCATCTCCACGCGGTCCTCGGAGAGGTAGTCCATGCCGCCGAGGGTGCCGCGCTTGGTCTGGCACAGCTCCATGATCGTGCCGATGTAGTCGCTGGGGCTGAGGATCGTGGCCTTGACGACCGGCTCGCGGACCTCGTGGATCTTGCCCTCGGGGAACTCGCTGGGGTTGGTCACCTCGATCTCGGTGCCGTCCTCCATCACCACGTCGTAGACGACGTTGGGAGCCGTCGAGATCAGGTCGAGGCCGAACTCGCGCTCGAGCCGGTCGCGGGTGATCTCCATGTGCAGCAGCCCGAGGAAGCCGCAGCGGAAGCCGAAGCCGAGCGCGCCGGAGGTCTCCGGCTCGTAGGTCAGCGCCGCGTCGTTGAGCTGGAGCTTCTCCAGCGCCTCGCGCAGGTCGCCGAACTGGTCGCCGTCGATCGGGTAGAGACCGGCGTAGACCATCGGGTTGGGGTGCTTGTAGCCGCCGAGCATGTCGGTGGCACCACCGTGCTGGGTGGTGATCGTGTCACCGACCCGGGACTGGCGGACGTCCTTCACGCCGGTGATGAGGTAGCCGACCTCACCCACCCCGATCTCGCCGGCCTTGACCTGCTCGGGGCTGATCACGCCGACCTCGAGCATCTCGTGGGTCGCGCCGGTCGACATCATCTTGATGCGGTCGCGGTGGTTGAGCTTGCCGTCGACCACGCGGACGTAGGTGACCACGCCGCGGTAGGTGTCGTAGACGGAGTCGAAGATCAGCGCGCGCGCAGGCTTGTCGGGGGCACCGACCGGAGGCGGGGTCTGCTTGACGATCTCGTCGAGCAGGGCCTCGACACCGAAGCCGGTCTTCGCGCTGACCTGGAGCACGTCCTCGGGCTCGCAGCCCACCAGGCCGGCCAGCTCGGCGGCGTACTTCTCGGGGTTGGCGCTGGGCAGGTCGATCTTGTTGAGCACCGGGATGATGTGGAGGTCCGCGCCCATGGCGAGGTAGAGGTTCGCCAGGGTCTGCGCCTCGATGCCCTGCGCGGCGTCGACCAGCAGGATCGCGGCCTCGCAGGCCTCCAGGGACCGGGAGACCTCGTAGGTGAAGTCGACGTGGCCCGGGGTGTCGATCATGTTCAGCACGTAGGTGCCGGCGTCGGTGCCCTGCGCGTTGTCGGGGTCGACGCCCCACGGCATCCGCACCGCCTGGGACTTGATGGTGATGCCGCGCTCGCGCTCGATGTCCATGCGGTCGAGGTACTGCGCCCGGGCTGCACGCTCGTCGACCACGCCGGTCAGCTGGAGCATCCGGTCGGCCAGCGTCGACTTGCCGTGGTCGATGTGGGCGATGATGCAGAAGTTCCGGATGATCGCCGGGTCGGTCTGGCCCGGCACGGGCCAGGACTTCGGGGGAACAGCAGGCACGGGGTCTCAGGCGTTCTCTCGTACGTCGGGACGGACCCGGCCATCCTCCCACGACACCCCGCGGATGCCCGCCACGCCGGGGGTCGGCCTCCCCCACTCCGCGCCGGGGACACCCCACGATGGGGGTCGTGCCCACCTCTTCCCCGGCGGCCGCGCCCACCTCTGCCGTGCCCACCTTCCTCCCGTGGGGCCGCACGGCCCGGCGCCTGGACTGGGCCCACCTGCCTCCGCAGGTCCGCTTCGACGTCGAGGCCCGGCTGGGCTCGCCGGTGGTCGCGGACTCCACCCTGACCCACGGCTACGTGCCGGTCATCGAGACCGTGCTCACGCTGGCCGACGGCACTCACCACCTCCTGCGCGCCGCCTCGACGAAGGCACAGCGCTCCTTCGCCGCGTCCCTGCGTGCCGAGGCGACCTGGCTGCGCACGCTGCCCGAGACCGTGCCGACCGTGCGACTCACCCACCTGCTGGACGGTGACTGGGTGGTGCTGCTGCTCGAGCACCCCGCCGCCCGCCTCCCCCACCGCCCCTGGCGCGAGGACGACCTGGACCGGTGCCTGGAGGCCGTGTCCGCCGCTGCGGTGGCGCTGACGCCGGCACCCGGGGAGGCCCGCCCGTTCGCCGAGGACCTCGCGGACTGGATGGGCCGCTGGGACATCCTCGAGGGACGCGAGGACCTCGGCACCCCGATGCAGCTGCTCACCGCCGGACGCCTGGCCGCCCGTCTGCCGGAGGTGACCGCCGGGGACACGCTGGTCCACACCGACCTGCGCGACGACACGCTGCACCTGACGCCGGACGGCGGCGTGCTGCTCGACGGCTGGGCGTGGCCGGTGCGCGGCGCGACCTGGCTGGACCCGCTCCTGCTGCTGGTCGGCCCGTGCGGCGACGGCGTGGACGTCGAGGCCGTGCTCCGTCGTACGCCGCTGCTGGCGCGGGTCCGCGACGAGGACGTCGACTGCGTGCTGGCCGCGATGGCCGGCTTCTTCCTCACCAGCTGCGACCTGCCGGTGCCGGCGGCGTCGCCGTGGCTGCGGGAGTTCCAGCGGTGGCAGGGCGAGGCCGTCTGGGGCTGGCTGCGCCGGCGTCGCGGCTGGGAGTGAGAAGGCCGTGAGTGAGACACTGGTCGGACCGGCCCGATGACGACCTCAGGCGATTTGGGCGCTCTCCGGCGCCGCTGTTAGCCTTGCACGTCGCTTCGTTGGCGCGCCTCTTGCGCGCCCGGCGACCGTCAGCATCACCAGACCCGCACGCATCCACACACGTAAGGCGAGCCCCGTGGCGAACATCAAGTCCCAGATCAAGCGCAACAAGCAGAACGAGAAGCGCCACGAGCGCAACAAGGCCGTCAAGAGCGAGCTCAAGACCGCCATCCGCCGCTTCAACGAGGCCGTCGAGGCCGGCGACAACGAGAAGGCCGTGACCTCGGCCCGCGTCGCCACCAAGAAGCTCGACAAGGCCGCCTCGAAGGGCGTCATCCACAAGAACCAGGCCGCGAACCGCAAGTCGTCGATCGCCAAGAAGGCCGCCGCACTCTGATCCTGACCCGGGCACTGCCCGGTCTGGGACGCTGACAGCGACCCGCTCCACCTCTGGTGGGGCGGGTCGTCGGCGTTTGCAGGTGGCGCGTCCGGAGCGTCGGTGCGAGCGCCCGTGGCTCAGGAACGCAGGGCGGCGATGGTGAGCACCAGCCGCTCCAAGGTGTACGACGCATCGCTGGCCGCACCCTTGACGTCGGCGTCGGCCTGGGCGACCGCCCGGATCGCGGCCACGAGCCCGTCGTCGCTCCACCCCTTGGCCTGGTCGCGCAGGGTGCGGATCTTCCACGGCGGCACCCCCACCTCGCGGGCGAGGTCGGCATCGCGCATCCCGCGACCCCGTGACGTGGCCGCCTTGAACCGGGCGATCCCACGGGCGCTGCCGGCGAACGCGGAGGTCACCAGCACCGAGGCGGTGCCGTTGTCCAGCGCCCACCGCAGCTCCTCGAGCGCCTCGAGCCGCTTGCCGTAGAACGCGGCGTCGGCGACCACGAAGGACTTCGCCTCGGCGCGACCGCCGAAGTACTGCGCCACGCGCTCCTCCCCCAGCGCCTCGTCGGGGAAGTCGTGGGCCAGCTGGTCGACCGCCGCCGCGAGCGCACGCAGGTCGTGCCCGACCGCCTGGACCAGCGCGTTGGCCGCCGACGGGTCCATCCGCGCACCGAGCATCCTCGCCTCGGCGACCACGAACTGCGGGAACTCCGAGGGCTTGAGCTCCTCGGTCTTGACCTCGGTCACGGGACCGAGCTTGCGCAGCTTGGTCAGCACCCCCGACCCCTTGGGGCCGCCGGAGTGCACCAGCACCAGCGCGACGTCCTCCGCCGGCGCACCCGCGTAGTCGAGGAGCGCGTCGACCGACTCCTCGGGCAGGTGCTCGAGCTCGCGCACGACCACGCACCGGGTGCTGGAGAACAGCGACGGGGCGGACAGCTCGCCCAGCGAGCCGAGGGTCAGGTCGGCACCGACGGCCTCGGCCATCTCGGCCTCGCCGTCGTGGGACCGCACGGCCGCACGGACCGCGCCGACGGTCCGCTCGCGCAGGAACTCCTCCTTGCCGGTCACCAGGGTGACGTGGCCGAGGACGTCGCCGGGCGCGGGACCGGCCTGGCGGGCTGGACGGGCGGGGGTGCGGGCGGCTGCCATGGTGCGGCTCAGCCTGCCACAGGCGGCCGACAGTCCCCCACCGGGCGGCCGCCGGTCCCGGTCACGGGTCGTGTCACCGGGTCGTGAGCACCGAGGGGCCCGCCTCGCCCGCCACCACCGCGACCGACCCGTCGGTGTCCGTGCGCAGCACGCGGGCCCCCGCGGACTCCAGCGCGGTCAGCACCGAGGTCGCGGGGTGGCCGTAGTCGTTGTCCTCCCCGACCGTCACGACGGCGACGCGGGCACCGAGCCCGGTGAGCCACCCGAGGTCCTGGTAGGAGCTGCCGTGGTGGGGCACCTTCAGCACGTCGACGGCCAGGTCGGGCAGCGTGCGTGCCAGCGCCGCCTGGCCGGGAGGCTCGAGGTCGCCGGTGAGCAGCAGCCGCAGACCCGCGACCTCGACCAGCAGCACCACGCTCATGTCGTTCGCCGCCGTCCCGTCGCCCGGGCCGGTGTCGGGCTCCCCGGGCGTCGGCCAGAGCACCTGCAGTCGCGTGGCCCCGGAGCGCCAGGTACCGGCGTACGGCGCGGGGTGGAGGGGGACGCCGGCGGCGGCCGCGTCCGCGAGCACCGACCGCGCCCCGTCGGCCGGGTCGAGCACCCGGCTGACCCAGACCTCGCCGACGTCGTGGGACCCGAGCACCGCCGACAGCCCGTCCACGTGGTCGGCGTGGAAGTGCGTGAGGACGAGGAGGTCGACGGTGCCCACCCCGAGGTCGTCGAGGCAGCGGCCGACCGCCCCGGGCTCGGGCCCGACGTCGACCACGACCGCATGACCCGGGGTGGTGGCGAGCACCAGGGCGTCCCCCTGCCCGACGTCGCACGCCACCAGCACCCACCCGTCGGGGGGCCAGCCGGGCACCGGCGGCCGCACCAGCACCGCGACCACCAGCACCACACAGCTCGCCGCCCCTCGGGCCCGGGTGCTCACGAGCCGGGGCCCCCGCCAGGCCAGCACCACGGTCAGCGCGGTCAGCGCCGCCAGGGCGGCTCCGCTCGTGGACCAGTCGACGGCCGCCGTCGGGAGGGCCGCGCCCCGGTGGGCGACCTCGACGATCCAGCCCACGCACCACGTGGCCACCGTGCCGAGCACCCGGCCGGCCCAGGGCCAGACCAGACCGACGCAGCCGCCGAGCAGCCCCAGCACGGTGGCCGGGCCGACGGCGGGCGCGGCGAGCAGGTTGGCCACCACCGCCACCAGGCTGACCTGGCCGCTGAGGGCAGCCACGACGGGCGTGCACGCCAGCTGTGCTGCCGTGGGCACGGCGATCGCCTCGGCGAGCCAGCGGGGCAGCCACCGGGCCAGCGCGTCGCGCCAGCGCGGACCGAGCAGCACGATCCCTCCCGTCGCCAGCACCGACAGCGCGAACCCGGGAGCGGTGGCCAGCGTCGGGTCGACGAGCAGCAGCACCGTCACCGCGACACCCAACCCACGGACGGCCCGCCCACCGCCGTGGGTCAGCGCGAGCAGCCCCACGACGCCCATGACCGCGGCTCGCAGCACGCTGGGCTCGGTGCGGGCCAGCAGGACGAACCCCACCACGCCGGCCAGGCCGAGGACCAGCAGCCCGCGGCCGCGCACGCCCACCAGGCGGGCGAGCACGAGCAGCGCCCCCAGGAGCAGCGTGAGGTTGGTGCCGGACACGGCGAGCAGGTGGGTCAGCCCGGTCGCCCGGAACTCCTCGGCGACCCGGGGATCCAGCCCCGCGTCGTCGCCGGCGACCAGCGCGGGCACCAGGACCCTCTCGGGGGCGGGACGGTGCGCGACGGCCGCACGCAGCGACGCGCGCAGCACCTCGGTGGCCCGCCACCACGCTCCCGGCTGCTCGAGGACGACCGGCTCGCCGTGCACGGACAGCATCGCGGCCAGCGCACGGTCCCCGTCATCGGTCGGCCGCAGCCGCCCGGCGAGCGCCACGGTGGACCCCAGCCGTACGTCGGACCACGACGCCGGCGCCAGGACGAGCACCGGCGAGCGCACCCTCCAGGTCGTGCCCCGACCGCTGACCTCGACGACCACGGCTCGCAGGAACACCCCGTCGGTCCGGGCGCCGGCCATCGGCCGGGGGTCCGTGCTCACCACCAGCCGACCCGTCACCGCAGCCCCCTCCGTGGCCAGGGACGCCACCGGATCCCCGGCGACGCGGTCGGCACGCACCAGCCCGGCCACCAGCACCGCCAGCATCGCGAGCAGGCAGGCCAGCGCCG
>Ga0208056_100041_pt1 | contig 54717 bp, 45 predicted proteins | sample DeeseametaMP2052_FD_184178 | JGI IMG/M metagenome (GOLD analysis project Ga0208056, IMG submission 184178) | Marine microbial communities from the Deep Pacific Ocean - MP2052 (SPAdes) | ecosystem: Environmental > Aquatic > Marine > Oceanic | place: West of Cabo San Lucas, Mexico, North Pacific...
TCGGCGAGCAGCGCGGCTCCGGCGGCACCGGCCGCGCCGCCCGGGGAGCGCAGCGCCCGCGCGAGGTCCGCGGCCCCGGCGTACCGGTCGGCGGGGTCCTTGGCGAGCGCGCGGCGCACGACGGCGGCCAGCGGGCCGGGGACGGTGTCGGGGAGGTCCGGGACCGGCTGGTTGAGGTGCGCCAGCGCGGTGGCGACCGGGGAGCCGGCGTCGAAGGGACGGCGACCCGCGAGGCACTCGAAGGCCACGACGCCCAGGGAGTAGACGTCCGAGGCGGCGGTCGCGGTGGTGCCGCGGGCCTGCTCGGGGGAGAGGTACTGCGGGGTGCCGAGCACCTGGCCGGTCTGGGTGATGCCGACGCTGTCCGCGGCCCGGGCGATGCCGAAGTCGGTGACCTTGACCTTCCGGTCCGGGGTGACGATCAGGTTGGCGGGCTTCACGTCGCGGTGGACGATGCCGGCGGCGTGCGCGGCCGCAATGGCGTCGGCCGCCTGGGCCATCAGGTCGGTGGCGGCGTCGGGGTCCATCGGTGCCCCGGGACGCAGCAGCGCGGAGAGCGGCTCGCCCTCGACGAGCTCCATGACGAGGTAGGGCCGGGGCACGCCGGAGCCGTCCACGGACTCGGCCTCACCGAAGTCGAAGACGGCCGCGATGCCGGGGTGGTGCAGCGAGGCGGCGTGCCGGGCCTCGGTCTCGAAGCGGGACCGGAAGGCCGGGTCGTCGGCGTACTCGCGCTTGAGCACCTTGACCGCGACGGTGCGACCCAGGGTCGTGTCGCGGGCGCGCCAGACCTCGCCCATGCCGCCGGTCGCGATGCGCGACTCCAGCTGGTAGCGGCGGGCGTCGTCGGCGAAGGAGCCGGCGTCGCCCAGGGCGCCGCCGAAGCCACCGCCGGCGTGGTCGCCCGGGGTCTGCGGAGGGGTCACTTGTTGATCACCGCTTCCATGATGGCCTTCGCGATCGGCCCACCCAACAGACCGCCGGCGATCTCGCCGCGGTCCACGCCGGGGGCCTTCTGGATCATCACCGCCACGGCGACCTCGGGATCGTCGGCGGGGGCGAAGGAGACGAACCACGCGTACGGCGGCACGTCGGGGTTGCCGCTCTGGGCCGTGCCGGTCTTGCCGGCCACCTGGACGCCGGGGATCGCGGCCGGGCGGGCGGTGCCGTTGTCGACGGTGGAGACCAGCAGGTCGGTCAGCTGGTTGGCCGTCGAGGCGCTCACCGCCTCCGAGAGCGCCTCGGGGTCGGTCTGGTCGATCTGCTCGAACTCCGGGCTCTGCACCTCGTCGACGAGGTAGGGCTTCATCACCGTGCCGCCGTTGGCGATGCCGGCGACGACCATCGCCATCTGCAGCGGCGTGGCGGCGACGTCGAACTGGCCGATGCCGGACTGGCCGGTCTGCGGGTCGTTCATCTCCTCGGGGAACCGGGCGGTGGCCTGGGGGAGGAGGTCCTCGAAGTACTGCTGGTTGAAGCCGAACGCCTCGGCCTGGTCGCGCATCCGGTCCGCGCCGACCTCGATCGCCATCCGGGCGAAGGTGGTGTTGCAGGAGTTCTCCATCGACTGGGCGAAGGGGATGCGGTCCGCGCCGCAGTCGCGCCCCTCGTTGTCGATCAGGCCGGTGTCGCCGGTGGTCTGCGGGAGCTGGAAGGAGGGACCGCCCGGCACGTCGTCGCCGGCCTCGTAGAGGCCGTTCTCGATGGCGGCGGCCGCGGTGACGACCTTGAAGGTCGAGCCCGGCGGCAGCGTGGTCTGGATGGCGCGGTTGAGCAGCGGCTGGCCCGGGTCGTCCTCGAGCTCGTCGCCGGCGGCGGCGACCTCGCTGAGGTCGTGGCTGGCCAGGCGGTTGGGGTCGAAGGTGGGCAGCGAGACCATCGCCAGCACCTTGCCGGTGCGCGGCTCCAGCGCCACCACGGCGCCCTCGCCGTCGGGGCCGAGGACCTCGCGCAGGCCGTCGAAGGCGGCGCGCTGCGCGTCGGGGTCGAGGGTCAGCGCGACGTTGCCGCCGGCGGACTCCTCGTTGGAGAGCAGGTCGACCAGGCGGGTGACGAAGAGCCGGTCGTCCTCGCCGCTGAGCAGGTCGTCCTGGGTCTGCTCGACGCGGCGCTGGCAGGTGCTGCAGGCGCCGGACTGGGCGTTGAAGTAGTTGTACCAACCGGTGACGTGCGCGTAGGCCAGCGGCTGGGAGTAGGTGCGTTGGTACTCGTAGCGGTCGTCGGAGGGCTCGGAGGACGCGATCGGCTCGCGGCCCACGAGGATCGCCCCGCGCGGCTGGGAGAACGCCGCGTCGACGGCCCGGCGGTTGCGGCCGTCGTCGTTGAGCGAGTCGGCCCGCCAGTACTGCAGGTAGGTCACGTTGGCCATCAGCGCCAGGAACATCAGCAGGCAGAAGACCGAGAGGGTGCGGATCGGCTTGTTCATCGCGCCACCCGGATCACCTGGGTGTCGTCGTCGCCACCGGCCTCCTCGACCGTCGCCAGCTCGGGGACCGGGCGGCGCGCGAGGTCGGAGACCCGCAGCAGCAGCGCGATGATCACCCAGTTGGCCACCAGCGACGAGCCACCGTAGGAGAGGAACGGCGTCGTGAGGCCGGTCAGCGGGATCAGGCCGGTGACGCCGCCGATGACGACGAAGACCTGCAGCGCGAAGACCCCGCCCAGACCGGCCGCCAGCAGCTTGCCGAACCCGTCGCGGGAGATCAGCGCCGCCCGCAGCGCGCGCTCGACGATCAGTCCGTAGAGCAGCAGGACGGCCATCATCCCGGTCAGGCCGAGCTCCTCGCCGATGGCGGCCATGATGAAGTCGGACTCCGCGAACGGCACCCGGCCGGGGTCGCCGCCGCCGAAGCCGCGGCCCAGCAGGCCGCCCCACGCCATGCCGAAGGTCGCCTCGACCGGCTGGAAGGCGGTGTCGTTGGTGCCGGGGCCGTAGTAGGAGAAGGGGTCCAGCCACACGTTGACACGGGTCTGGACGTGGCTGAACAGCTGCCAGGCCACCAGCGCCCCACCGAGGAAGAGCCCGCCGCCGACGACCAGCCAGCCGGCCCGCTCGGTCGCCACGTAGAGCATGAAGAGGAACAGGCCGAAGAAGAGCAGGCTGGAGCCGAGGTCGCGCTGGAAGACCAGGATGCCGAGGCTGATCAGCCACATGCCGAGGATCGGGCCGAGGTCGCGGCCGCGCGGCAGGTCGACGAACAGCAGTCGGCGCCCGGCCAGGGCGAGCGCGTCGCGGTGCAGCACGAGGTAGCCCGCGAAGGCGACGACGAGCAGCACCTTGGCGACCTCGCCCGGCTGGAAGCCGAGCGGGCCGAGGCGGATCCAGATGCGGGCGCCGCGCACCTCGTTGCCGATGAGCGGCAGCATCGGCAGCAGCAGCAGCACGATCGCGCCCAGGCCCGAGGTGTAGGTAAACCGGGTGAGGATGCGGTGGTCGCGCAGGAAAAGCAGGGTGGCCACGAAGAGCCCCACGCCGATCGTCATCCAGATCAGCTGCTGGGCCGCGAAACCGGTGTCCTCGGTCAGGTCGAGGCGGTGGATGACCGCGAGGCCCAACCCGTTGAGGGCCGCCACCACCGGCAGCAGGACCGGGTCGGCGTAGGTCGCGGTGGCCCGGACCACGAGGTGGGCCACGATCACCAGGGCGGCCAGCCACCCGCCGTACCCGACCAGGTCGGCGGGGACGGTGCCCTCCACCCCGATGCCGACCGCCGCGTAGGCGCCGATGCCGACCGCGAGCGCGAGCACGAGCAGGAACAGCTCGGCACCGCGGCGACGGCGGTGCACGAAGCCGAGGAGCGGGTTGCCGGTGGCCTGGGACACCCCGCTCACCCCTCCTGCCCGTCGGCCCCGTCGGGGGAGCCGGTCATCTGCTCGGCGAGGTTCTCCACGATCGAGCGGGCGTCCTCGAGGTCGTCGGCCGCGACGCCGGAGCGGACGCCGTCGGCGACGTAGCCGGGCAGCCGGTCGAGGGTGACGTTGGTGGACTCGTAGGGCTCGGAGAGCTCCACGCCGGGCAGGGAGAAGTCGATGCCGCGGAAGACGTGGACGGTGCCGTCGACCTCGCCGACGTAGTACTGGTCCTGCGTCCACGACCACGCGGCGGCGACGACGATCCAGGCGAGCCCGGCCACGACGAGCATCGCGAGCAGCCGGCGCAGCCACGCGAAGCGGCGCGGGGGCCGCGGGGCGTAGCGGGCGGTCTCGGGGTCGATCGGGTCGCTGGGGATGGCGTGGGCGTCGGCCGGCAGGTCGTCGGGCAGCTCGGCCTCGACGGCCGGCTGCTCGCCGGTGTCGCCGCGCCCGCGGAACAGGCCGGTGGGCAGCGGGGTGCGGTGCGGACGACGGCGTACGTCGGTGGCCGCGCCGACCACCATCGGCTGGAGGTCCGCGAGCGCGTCGGCGCGCTCGACGGCGCCGGCCTCGTCGAGGACGTCGGCGACCAGGCAGGTGACGTTGTCGGTCGACCCGGCGTCGAGGGCACGACGGACCAGCTCGACCGCGGCGAAGTCGGGGGTGCCCTCGGCGAGGATCGCGCGCAGGTCGTCGTCGTCGAGAGAGGCGGTGGCGCCGTCGGAGCAGACGAAGAGGCGGTCGCCGGCCTGCAGGGCGACGACGAACAGGTCGGGCTCGGCCTCGTGGATGCCATCGACGGCCTTGAGGATGAGGTTGCGGTGGGGGTGGACCCGCGACTCGGCCTCGGTGATACGGCCCTCGTCGATGAGGCTCTGGACGAAGGTGTGGTCACTCGTGAGCCGGCTGATCTCGCCCTCGCGCAGGAGGTAGGCGCGGCTGTCGCCGATGTGGCCGACGCCCACCTGCCGGCCGTCGAAGTGCAGCACAGTGGCGGTGGTGCTGGTGCCGTTGAGCGCCGGCTCCTCGTCGACGACCTCGCCGATCCGGTCGTGGGCGCGGTGCAGCGCACCGCCCACCCGGCCGAGCAGCTCGTCGGACTCCATCGCCCCGGGGGGCTCCTCGTCGAGCTTGCGCAGCTGCTGCAGCGCGACGCTGGAGGCGATGTCGCCGCGCATCGCGCCGCCGACGCCGTCGCAAACGGTGAGCAGCCAGGGGCCGGCGTACCCGGAGTCCTGGTTGTCCTTGCGGACCCGCCCCACGTCGGAGATCGCCGACCACTGCAGGCGCAGGGTCGGGGCGGCCGGGCTCGCGGCGCCCTCGGCAGGGGTCTGGGGCGCGTCGCTCACTTGCGCAGCTCCAGGATCGTCTTGCCGATCCGGACCTGCGTGCCGAGCGTGATCGTGGTCGGCTGGGTGATCCGCACGGTGCCGATGTAGGTGCCGTTGGTGGAGCCGAGGTCCTCGACGAACCACTGGTCGCCCGCGGCGGCGATGCGCGCGTGGCGAGTGGAGACGTAGTCGTCGTCGAGGCGGATCGCGGCATCGGAGCCGCGACCGATGAGGATGGGGGCCTCCGCGAGCTCGGCGCGCTCGCCGGCGTTGGAGCCCTCGGTGACCAGCACGTGGGTCGGCGCGCCGCGGCGCTTGGTCGGCTTCTTCGGCTTGGACTCCCGGCCGCGGGGCTCGGGGGTGCGGGCGGTCTCCGGCACGCGGGCGCCGAACATGTCCGAGCGGATCACCGAGATCGCGGAGAGCACGAAGATCCACAGCACCGCGAGGTAGGCGATGCGGATCAGCAGCAGCGTCAGCTCAGACATCCTCGGAGACCACCCTGACCTTGAGCACGGTGTTGCCGATGGTGACCTCGGTGCCGTCGTCGGCCACCGAGCGGCTCATCTTCTGGCCGTCGACGAGCATGCCGTTGGTCGAGCCGAGGTCGCGGACGTCGATGTGCAGCCGGTCGCCGGAGGCTTCGACGCGGAACTCGACGTGCTGGCGGCTCACGCCCGGGTCGTTGATGCGGACGTCGGCGTCGGTGCCGCGGCCCACGATCGCGCCCGGGGGCGCCAGCGGGTGCTGGGTGCCGTTGACCTCGAGCACCGCGCGGGCCCGGCCCACCTGGGTGTGGGTGCTGTTGCTGCTGACCTTGGCCAGCGCGCGGCTGCGCACGCGGAACCGGCCGGTGGTGAGGTCCTCGGAGGCCTCGAAGTCGATGCTCACCGGGCCCGGGAAGGAGTAGCCGTTCTGCTGGGCGTGCTCGGTGACCTGCTTCTCCAGCTCCGCGGCCATCGCCGAGTCGTACGGCGCCAACCGCTCGAGGTCGGTCTGCGCGAGCTCCACGTGGAAGTCGTTGGGCACCAGGCGCCGCTGCCGCGACAGGATCTGGGCGTTGTTGTCGCACTCGCGCTGCAGCGCGGCGGCGATCTCCACCGGCTGCACGGCGGACCGGAAGGCGCGCGCGAAGGCCCCGGAGATCATCTGCTCGAGTCGTCGCTCGAACCGCTGCAGGCTGCTCACGTCCGCCTCCTTCCCTGTCCTGTGCGTTGCTGGTGCTGGCCGGGCTCGTTCCGGGCCGGTGATGCTGGTCCTGGGCGTGCTGCGCATGGGCGTGCGGGCCGACGAGGCAGGCCGACCGCCCGGCACGGCGGCCGGGTGCGCCCGATCGTAACGAAGCGGGTGTGGTGCGGCGCCACCCCGCGGGTCCGTGGGCGGTCGCCGGGCGGGTCGTCGGGCGGGTCGGTCGCCGGTTTGGGTGCGGGACCGGGACTGGGATAACCTGCGGACGCTTCACGCGCGAGTGGCGGAATAGGCAGACGCGCACGGTTCAGGTCCGTGTGTCCGAAAGGACGTGGGGGTTCAACTCCCCCCTCGCGCACAGGAGCGAAGGCCCCGGGTCGATGACCCGGGGCCTTCGTCGTGCCCGGGGGTCGCGCGGTGGGTCCGCGGCCGGCCGGAGGCGGCGCTCTACGATCGGGGCGTGGGACGAGCGAGCAGCCCGGGGGCGGGCCGGCCGGGGCGCCACCGTGCCGAGCCCGCACCGGCACCGTCGCGGCGCCCGCTGCTCGTGCTGTCCGCGATCACGGCCGCGCTGGCCGTCGGGATGGTGGTCGGGGGACCGGTCGCCGGAGGTCCCGGGACGACGCAGGCGCTCGACGCCGCCGGTGAGCAGGGCGGTGAACCGACACCGGCCGCGGATGGGTCTGCGTCTGTGATGGCGGTGCTCCCCGGCCGCACGCTGGAGCGCGAGCCGGAGCCCGAGCCGGTACCCGTCCCCGAGTCGGCGTCGGGGACCTTCGCGATCGCCGAGGTCAGCGGGTCCTCGGGGACCCGGCCCGACGACGCGGGGCTGCGCCTGACGTCGTACCGGGTGGAGGTGGAGGAGGGGCTGCCCTTCGACACCGAGGCGGTCGCCGAGGAGGTGGAGTCGATCCTGTCCGACGAGCGCGGCTGGGTCACCCGCGGTCACCTGCTGGTGCGCGAGGCCGGCGACGCCGACCTGCGCATCCTCATCGCCTCGCCCACCACCGCCGACCGGCTGTGCGCCCCGCTGCTCACCCGCGGGCGGCTGTCGTGCCGCAACGGGCAGAACGTCGTGCTCAACGCGTGGCGCTGGCAGAACGGTGCGGAGACCTACGGCGACGACCTCGAGGGCTATCGGCAGTACCTCGTCAACCACGAGACCGGGCACGCGCTGGGCTACGGCCACCTCGGGTGCCCCGAGGCCGGCGCGCCCGCGCCGGTGATGGTGCAGCAGACCAAGACGCTGCTGGGCTGCGCGCCCAACCCCTGGCCGGCGCTGGAGCGCTGACGCGTCGGTCAGTACGCCGGTGAGTCACCGGCACGCGCGCCGTACTGCTCCTGCAGCGTCTCCCGCAGCACCGCGAGGGCCCGCGCGAGGTGCCGCCCCTCGGGGCAGCCCGCGTGCTGCTCGGCCACGGTGTCCAGGCGACCCAGGGCCGGCAGCAGCGAGAGGCGCGGATCGCTCTCGCGGAACCAGAAGGTCTCGGTGTTCTGCACCAGGTCGACGTCGACCGCGGCGAGCTGCGTGGCCCAGGACGCCGCGGTGGCGGCGTCGACCTCCTCGGCCGGCCCGTCGCCCCCGGTGCGCGACCAGACGTCGACGGCGAGGCTGCGCCGGCGGCTGAGCACCGGGTAGATCTGGGTGATCCAGGTGATCGCGGCGGTGATCACGCTGAACCCGAGCAGCGCCTCGAGCGGCGCGAGCCACCGCAGGGTCGGGTCCTGCACGACGACGTCCCCGAAGCCGAGGGTGGAGATGGCGACCATCGAGACGTAGAGCGCGTCGAGCAGCGGGGGTCCCTGGGGCGAGCCCTGGCCGTAGGTGAGCCCGTCGGGCACCAGCGGCCACAGGACCAGCGTGAAGCCGGCGACGACCAGGCCCAGCCAGACCAGGATCGTCAGCAGCACCGCGCCCGGGCCGGCCAGTTGGGCCACCCGGTCGCTCAGCCGGTGCAGCGCCGACCAGGTGCCGCGGCACAGCAGTGCCGCCAGGCCACCGTGACCGCCGGGGTGGAAGAGCGTGTGGAACACGTCGCGCAGGGTCAGCCCGACCACGAGGACACCGGCCGTCGGCGCGAGGACGTCGAGGGCGGACATGCCCCCACCGTGGCACAGCCGACACCCCCCGGTCGGGCGACGGCGGCGCACGTGGCGCCGTGGGACGGGCCTCGTCGCTGCTCGGATGTCACACGGGTCGTGTCCGTCCCGTCCACCCGGTAGGAGCGGCGTCACCGCTCCGGTCGAGGACTCCAGGAGGATGAGCAGCATGCGGATCGCGGTGGCAGGGGCGACGGGGACCGTCGGCCGGCACGTGGTGGAGGTCGCGCGCGAGCGCGGTCACGAGGTGGTGGGCCTGACCCGGTCCGCCGGGGTCGACCTCACGACCGGTGAGGGGCTGGCCGCTCGGCTGGAGGCCGTGGACGTCGTCGTCGACGTGACCAGCACCCGGGCGCAGAGCCGGAAGGGTGCCGAGGCGTTCTTCGGGTCGGTCACCCGCACCCTGACGACCGCCGAGCGCGCCGCGGGGATCGGCCACCACGTGGCGCTGTCGATCATCGGGATCGACCGAGTCCCGTCGGGGTACTACCGCGGCAAGCAGCTGCAGGAGCGGCTGCTCGCCGACGGTGACCAGCCCTGGAGCGTGCTGCGGGCGGCGCAGTTCCACGAGTTCGCCGAGCAGGCGCTGGGGTTCGTGCCGCTGGGGCCGGTGTCCCTGGTCCCGGTGATGCGCTCCCAGCCGGTCGCGGCGCGCGAGGTGGCCGAGTCGCTGGTGGACCTGGCCGCCTCCCGCCCCGCCGGCCGCGTCGCCGACCTCGCGGGACCCGAGGAGCACCGGGTCGACCGGATGGCCCGCGAGCTGTGCCGGGCCCGGGGGCTCCGGCGCAGCGTCGTACCCCTGCGGCTGCCGGGTGCCGCCGGACGCGCCATGCGCGACGGCTCGCTCACCGCCGCGGGGGACCCGACGGCCGTGCTGGGACGCACGACCTTCGCCGAGTGGCTGGCCGCCGGTGGACGCGCGGGCTGAGGAGCTCGCGGCGGCGCTGGAGGAGCACCGACCGCGGCTGGTCCGGGTGGCCTACGCGATCCTCGGCCGGCGCGGGGAGGCCGAGGACGTGGTCGCCGAAACGTGGTTCCGCCTGGTCGAGGCCGACCGGCGCGAGCCCGTCCGCGACGTGCTGGGCTGGGCCACGGTGGCGGTCTCGCGGGCGGCGGTCGACGTGCTGCGCTCCGCGCGCGTGCGGAGGGAGGCGTACGTCGGCCCCTGGCTGCCCGAGCCGGACGTGCACGTCCCCGACCCGGCCGAGCGGGTCACCCTCGACGACACCGTGCGGTACGCGCTGCTGGTCGCACTCGAGCAGCTGACGCCCGCCGAGCGGACCGCATGGGTGCTGCACGACCTGTTCCAGGTGCCCTTCGACGACGTGGCCCGGGCCGTGGGCCGGACCCCGGCCGCGGTGCGCCAGCTGGCCAGTCGCGCGCGCCGCCACGTCGCGGCCGGGACGCCCCGGGTCGACGTCGACGCACAGACGCACGACAGCGTCGTCACGGCGTTCCTGCTGGCCGCCGCCGGTGGGGACGTGGCCGGCCTGGTGGCGCTGCTCGACCCCGACGCGGTCCTCACCAGTGACGGCGGCGGGGTGGTGAGCGCCGCCCGGCGTCCGGTGGTCGGGCCGGACCGTGTGGCGCGCTTCCTGGTGGGCGTCACCGCCCGGCGCAGCGAGGACACGTTCCTGCCCGCCGTCGTCAACGGCCGTCTCGGACTGGTCGCCCTGGCTCCCGACGCGGACGGCTCCGGCGTACGTCGGCGCCTGGTGATGTCGCTGACGGTCGACGGCGGCCTGGTCTCCCGGGTCGACATCGTGATGGCGCCGGACAAGCTCGGCGGGTGACCGGCACCGGCCGTGCGTCAGCGACTCCTCGGCCGTGCGTCAGTGACCTCTCGGCCGTGCGCGAGTGACGGTTCGGCCGTGCGCGAGCGACCTCTCGGCGTCAGTGGGTGGGTGCGGGGACGTCGGCGTGCCCGGTGGACTCGGGGTGCTCGGTGGCGGCGGTGTCGTCGGTGGCGGGCGTGCGCCTGGGGAGCATCAGCGCGAGCACGACGACGGCCAGCGAGATGACCGCCCCGAGCCCGAAGGCCCACTGCAGCCCGCCGACCATCGCGGAGGCCTCGCCCGCCCCGCCCTCGGCCAGGGACGCGGAGCGGCTGGAGAGGATCGTGATCGAGACGGCGGTGCCGATGGCGCCGGCGACCTGCTGGGTGGTGCCGAGCAGGGAGGAGCCGTGGGAGTACAGGTGCATCGGGAGCGCGCCCAGGCCGAGGGTGAAGACCGGGGTGAAGATGCCGGCCAGCGAGACCATCAGCAGCACGTGGATGCCGACGACGGCGGCGACCGGGGTGGTCTCGCCGATCAGCGCCAGGGCGCCGAGCGCCACGACCATGCCGACGGCACCGGGCACGACCAGCGGCCGGCTGCCCACGCGGTCGAAGGCCCTGCCGACCTGCGGGCCGAGCAGGCCCATCATGATGCCGCCGGGGGCCACGACCAGGCCGGTGGTCAGCGGCGAGAGACCGCGCACCTCCTGCAGGTAGAGCGGCAGCAGGATCATCGCGGCCAGCATCGACATGAACGCGACCGCCATCAGCGCGATGGAGACGGTGTAGGTGCGGACCTGCAGGACCCGCAGGTCCAGCAGCGGCTCCGAGGTGCGCTGCAGGCGCAGCTGCCGCCAGACGAAGAGGCCGACCACGAGCAGGCCGAGCACGGCCGGGACCTCGGCGGGCACCGAGCCGCCGGAGCCCTCGCCCAGGCCGCTGAGGCCGTAGACCAGGCTGCCGAAGCCCAGGCCGGCCAGCACCACGGAGGCGATGTCGACGCGGCCGGCGCTCGGCTCGCCCACGTCGGGCAGCCGGCGCAGCGAGATCACGGTGATCGCCAGCGCGATCGGCAGCACCACGAAGAAGAGCCCGCGCCACGTCGTGACGGCCAGGATGCCGCCGGAGACGGCCGGGCCCATCGCGGGGGCGACCGAGATCGCCAGCGTCACGTTGCCCATCACGCGACCACGGTCGTGGTCCGGGACGACCTTCATGATCGTGGTCATCAGCAGCGGCATCATCACCGCGGTGCCCGCGGCCTGCACGACGCGGCCGGCCACCAGCATCCAGAAGAACGGCGCCACGCCCGCGATCAGCGTGCCGACGCTGAAGGTGATCATCGCCAGCGTGAACGCCTGGCGCGTCGTCACCCGCATGAGGAACCAGCCGGTGATCGGGATGACCGTGGCCATCGTGAGCATGAAGGCCGTCGAGAGCCACTGCGCCGAGCGCGCGGTCACGTCGAACTCCACCATCAGCCGCGGGATCGCGTTGACCATGATCGTCTCGTTGAGGATCACGATGAACGTGGCCAGCACGAGCCAGCGCAGCACGCCGTAGTCGGGTGCCGGCGCGACGTCGTCGCGGGCGGGGGCGGCCTGCGGGGAGGCGGGCGAGGTCATGGGGCTCCAGACGAGAGGGACGAGCAGGTGCTGCGGCGCGGTGGGGTGCCGGCGCGTGCGCCGGGGACAGCACCGGAGGGGCGCGGGCCGGTGAGGGCCACGCACAGTCTGACCTGAGACAGCCCTTCAACTCATCGGGTTTATTCCCGGCCGGCCCGGTGGACCCGCGTGGCGCAGCCCGGACGGGTGGTCGCCGGCGTGCCTAGAGTCGAGGACGTGCTGACCCCGCTCTCCCGTCTGCTCGACTCCGCGCTGGACCGCTCGGTGGTGCTCGGCTACACCTCCATCGGCTCCGGCGTACGCCGCCGGCTGCCGCACTGGCCCGACGACCCGGCCCCGGGGTCGATGGAGGGCCGGCGCGTGGTGGTCACCGGCGCGACCTCCGGCATCGGCGAGGCGATGGCGCGATCGTTCCTGGACCTCGGCGCCACCGTCCACCTGCTGGGCCGCAACCCCGACAAGGTCGCCGACTACGCCCGCCAGCTGCGCACCGAGGTGCCGAACGCCGACGTGGTCGAGGAGGTCTGCGACATCGCCGACCTCGACGCCGTGCGTGCCTGGTGCGCCGACCTGTCCGACCGGGTCCCCGCGATCCACGGGCTCGTGCACAACGCCGGCGTGATGCCGCCCGAGCGCACCGAGAGCCCGCAGGGCCACGAGATGACGCTGGCCTGCCACGTGCTCGGCCCGCACCTGATGACCTCGCTGCTGCGCGACCTGCTGGTCGCCGGCCCGGCCAGCGTGGTGTGGATGAGCTCGGGCGGGATGTACGGCGCCTCGCTGCACGCCCGCGACGCCGACGACCTGGAGTTCCGGCGCGGCGAGTACGACGGGATCCAGGCCTACGCCCGCACCAAGCGGATGCAGGTGGTGCTCGCCGACGCGTGGGCCGAGACCCTGCGGGGCACCGGCGTCCTGGTCGAGTCGATGCATCCCGGCTGGGCAACGACCCCTGGCGTGACCTCGAGCCTGCCGCGCTTCGACAAGCTGACCCGTCGGGTCCAGCGCACCCCGGCCGACGGCGCCGACACCGCGGTGTGGCTGGTGTCCACCAGGCCCGAGTCCGGGCCGCAGCACTTCTGGCACGACCGGCGTCAGCGGCCGACGACGGTCGGGTGGCAGCGCGACCAGGACCCCGACCTGCGAGCCCGGCTGCTCGCCTACGTCGCCGAGCAGACCGGCGGCGCCGCGCTGTCCTGACCGCCGGCCCCTCCCAGCGGGCGGGGAGGACGGACGCGTCGGGATACTGACCCGGTGCGACGCTCCCGCCTGCTGCTGGTCCTGCTGCTCCTGGTGGTCGTGAACCTCCCGCCCGCCCACGCGGCCTGGACCGACCACCGCCTCGACGGCGACGGCGTCACCGAGACCGTCCCGGCCACCGTCGACGGCGGGGACTCCACCGTCGTCCAGGTCTCGCTGCCGACCGCGGTCGCCGAGGAGCTCGGCGGCGCCCAGGGCCTGCTGACGCAGCCGACGGCGCTGGAGCCCGACGCGTACGCCGCCGCGGCCGCCTCCGGGCAGGTCGAGGTCACCTACCTGCCCAAGGACCCCGGCACCTACCGCGTCGAGGGCGCCAGCGGTGGGCTGGCGCTAGCCACGGTGCTGCTCGCCAACGCCGCGCTGCTGCTCGTGGTGGGCCTGTTCCTGCTGGTGCGCGGACGCACCCGCCCCGAGCTGCGGATGGTCGCCACCGCCGACGTCCGCCGGGTGCCGCCCGGGGCGCTGCTGGAGAGGGTGAACGGCAACGACTACGTCGTCCGGGGCGACATCGAGGAGCTCGCCGACGACGAGCTGGTGCTGCGGGTGGCCGACCGCCGGGTGCGGGTCCTGCTCGACGGGCACGTCAACCCGGCGTCGTACCAGCAGAGCGTCGAGGTGCGCGGCACCATGATCGGCTGAGGGATCGGCTGAGGGATCGGCTGAGGGATCGGCTGAGGCTCGGGTGAGGGCCGGCCTGCCGCCGCCCTGACATGCTGGAGGCCATGACCTCCCTCCAGGACTTCACCGCGCGCGCCATCGACGGCAGCGACACCGACCTGTCGGCGTACGCCGGTCAGGTGGTGCTCGTGGTCAACACCGCCTCCCAGTGCGGCTTCACCCCGCAGTACCAGGGCCTCCAGCAGCTGCACGACACCTACGCCGAGAAGGGCTTCACGGTGCTCGGCTTCCCGTGCGACCAGTTCGGTGGGCAGGAGCCGGGTGACGACGCGGAGATCAACAGCTTCTGCGAGCGCAACTTCGGCGTGACGTTCCCGCTGTTCTCCAAGATCGAGGTCAACGGCGACGGGGCGCACCCGCTCTACCAGTGGCTGCGCTCGGAGAAGGGCGGCCTGGTGGGCAGCCGGATCAAGTGGAACTTCACCAAGTTCCTCGTCGGCAAGGACGGCCGGGTCATCGACCGCTACTCCCCGACGACCAAGCCCGAGAAGATCGCCGCCGACATCGAGAAGGCGCTCGCGGCATGACCCGGTTCACCGCAGGCACCGAGGCGCAGGCGGTGATCACGGCCTCGCGCGAGGACGTGTGGGCGCTGCTGGAGGACCCCGACGCGATCGCCGACATGACGCCGTTCGTGCGTCGGATCACCGCCGAGGGCGACCACTGGACGTGGGACCTCAGCGGGCTGGAGGTGCTCGGGGTCAAGGTCGCGCCGACCTTCACCGAGAAGATGACCTTCGACCGGCCCAGCCGCATCGAGTTCCGTCACGACCCGCCCGACGGCGAGACGGAGCGCTCCGGCGTGGAGGGGTGGTACGACCTGTCGGAGCATGCGAAGGGGTGCGAGCTGCGCACCAGCCTGGAGATCACCCTCGACCTGCCGCTGCCCAAGCTGTCCTCGAAGGCGGTCACGGCCACCATGAAGGGTGTCGTCGCCAAGATGGGCGACCGCTTCTCCGCGAACCTGCTCGAGCGGCTGGGGGCCGAGGAGGTCTGACGAGGACTCCTCGGGAGGTCTGACTGACATCAGTCAGACCTTCCACCCCCCTCGTACGCCGCGGGGGCGGTGAGTCCTCGACCCTCCGCTGTCCGCGGACGGTTGATGACCCACCGCCCCGGGCGGTCGCGTCGGTGCGAGGTCTCAGACGAGCATGTCGCTCTCGTCCGGCTCCTCGTCCAGGTCGGTCTCCGACAGCGCGTGCTTGCCGGCGGGCAGGTGCGGCCGGTCGAGCTTCTCGCCCTCGACGTCCACGTGCGGGAGCAGCCGGTCCAGCCACGACGGCATCCACCAGGCCTTCTCGCCGAGCAGGAACAGCAGCGCCGGGATCAGCACCATCCGCACGATGAAGGCGTCGAAGACGATGGCGGCCGCCAGGGCGAAGCCCATCGACTTCACGACCGCGTCCTCCTGGAGCATGAAGGCGGCGAAGACCGCGATCATGATCGTGGCCGCGGCGGTGACGACGCGGGCGGAGTTGCGGAAGCCGTCGACCACGGCGTCGGAGGTGCTCATGCCGTGGACGTGCGCCTCGCGCATCCGGGTCACCAGGAAGACCTGGTAGTCCATGGCCAGGCCGAAGACCAGGCCGATGAGGAAGATCGGCATGAAGCTGACGATCGGCTGGCCCTCGAAGATGCCGAAGGCGCCCTCCTGGAAGACCGCCACGGTCGCACCCAGGGTGGCCAGCACCGAGAGCAGGAAGCCCAGGGTCGCGGTGAGCGGCACGAGGATCGAGCGGAAGACGATCATCAGCAGGATGAACGCCAGGCCGATCACGATCGCGAGGTAGACCGGGAGCGCGTCGGCGAGCCGGTCGGAGACGTCGGTGGTGATCGCGGTCAGACCGGTCACGCCGGTGTCGGTGCCGGTGGCGTCCTCGATGTCGGACTCGCCGTCACGCATGGTCTCCAGCAGGTCGGTGGCGCCGGCGTCGGCCGGCCCGAACTCCGGGAGGACCTGGATCAGCGCGCCGGTGGCCGGCGTGGTGACGGTGCCGTCCTCGGCACGCTCGGCGTTGGTCGCCACGATCTGCGCGTTGACGACGCCGTCGAGGCCGCCGGCCCACGCGGTGACCTCGCCGAAGGCGGCCTGGCGCTGCTCCTCCTCGACGTCGCGGGCGTCGACGACCACCAGCAGCGGGGCCTCGCGGCCCGGGCCGAAGCCCTCGGCCACCAGCTCGGAGGCCTGGCGCTGGGTGCTGTCGCTGGGTGCGGTGGAGTCGGTCGGGAAGGCCAGCTGCAGTCCGGCCAGCGGCACGGCCAGGGCCCCGAGGCCGATGACGACGACAGCCACGAGAGCCGCCGGGTAGCGGCCCACGAAGCGGGCCCAGCGCACGCCGTTGTTGAGGACCTTGCCGTCCTCGTCGTGCTGGGGGCGGTACTTGCGGACGCGGCCGGCGAAGGTCTTGGACTTGAAGAGCCCGAGGATCGCCGGCAGCAGGGTCAGGGCGACCAGCACCGCCACGAAGACGGTCGCGGCGGCGGCCAGACCCATGGTGGTGAGGAACGGGATGCGCACGACGGCGAGGGCCGACAGCGCGATGAGGACCGTCAGACCGGCGAAGACCACGGCCGAGCCCGCCGTACCGACCGCGACGCCGACCGCGGCCTCACGGTCGTCGGTGTGGTGCAGCTCGGTGCGGTAGCGGGCCAGGATGAACAGCGTGTAGTCGATGCCGACCGCGATGCCGATCATCGACGCGAGGATCGTGGCCGAGGAGTCGACGTCGATGAAGGCCGTCATCGCGGTGACGCCGGTGAGACCGATCATGACGCCGAGGACGGCGTTGAAGATCGGCATGCCGGCCGCGACCAGGGAGCCGAAGGTCAGCACCAGCACGATCAGGGCGACGCCGAGGCCGATCGCCTCCGAGGTGAGGCCGATCTCGGAGAAGAGCGTGGCACCGGGACCGTTGGCCTCGACCTCGAGACCGGACTCGCGGGCGTCGGACATGACGTCCTCGAGCGCGTCGAGGCTGGTCTCCTCGATGTCGGTCGGGGAGTCGACGTCCCACTCGAAGGTGATGATGCCGGTGCGGCCGTCGTCGCTGAGGGGGGAGATCGCGTCGGCGTTCGCCCGGGCCTCCCGCACCGCGGCGCGGTCGCCGCCGGCGGCCTGGGCCGCCCCGACGAGCTGCTCCTCGATGAGCTGCGCCTGCTTGACCGGACCCACGACCTGCGGGTCCTCGGGCATCTGCGGGAGCCCGGCCAGCGCCTCGGTGAGCTCGGCGATGTCCTGGCGATAGTCGGTGAGCTTCTCGCCCTCGGGCGCCTGGACGACCACGTTGACGTTGGCCGCGTCGAAGGCGCTCTCCGAGCCGGGGAAGAGCTCGGCCTGCAGGTCCGCCGCCTCCTCCGACGGGATGCCGGGGATCGTGAAGTTCTCGCTCAGCGGCTTGGCGAAGGCGGCCGAGAACGCGCCGAGGGCGAGCAGCACCACCAGCCAGCCGGCGAGGAAGCGCGGCCAGTGGCGGAACGCCGTGGTGCCGAGTCGGTGCAGCAGGGTGGCCATCGAGGTCTCCTGGGTCGGTGCGTGGGGTGGTCGGGCGGGGTGATCGGGCGGGTGGTCGGTCGGGGTGTCTGGCGGGTCGTGGGGAGGGGGCTCAGGTGGTGCGGGCGCCGAACAGCTCGGCCACCAGGGCGAGGTGGTCGATGACGAGGTCCGCGAGCTCGGGGTCGTCGGGCCCGCCCTGGGCGAAGGCCTCCATGGCGGAGTCGAAGACCGCGACGAGCACGCCGACGGCCAGGCGGGCGCGGACCGGCCCGAAGTCGGGGCCCTCGCGCTCCAGCACGAGCCCGACGATCTGCTCGGCGAGAGTCTCGAAGCGCTCGTGGATGACGCCGAGCAGGCGGGGCGAGGAGGTGAGGACGGTACGCCGCATGCGGGCCGACTCGCGGTCGATCACCTGGGTCGCGAGCAGGTGTCGGGCCAGCTCGGCCAGGTCCTCGCCCAGCAGCCCGTGCGGGCCGCCGTCGCGGAACCGGTCGGCGACCTCCTGCAGCCCGGGCGAGGCGAGGTCGGGCGCCTCTGCGGCGCCGAGGACGGCGTCGACCTTGCTGGGGAAGTAGTTGAACAGGGTGCGGCGCGAGACCTCGGCAGCCTCGGCCAGCTCGTCCATCGTGAAGCCGTCGAACCCGGCGTTGAGGCACAGTCGTTGGGCGCAGCGCACGATCCGCACGCGCGTCAACGCCTGCTTCTCAGCGCGCCCACCGGCGCGGAGTGCACTCACGCCCATGGAGTGCATTCTGCACTATGCGTTCAAGGGTGCAAAAATGTGATGGTGGTCACGACGTCGGGGGTGAGCCACGAAGAGGTCCTGCTCTTGGATCGAGATGTGTGGTTCATGGTCCTCCGCGAAGCAAGAACCCCCGAGGAGCGTGGGACCCCTGAGGACGCTCGATCTTGAGGAAGGTCTCAGCCGCAGCTATGTCCGCACGTGCAGGGAGGGCTCTCGAGGACGTGCAAGCTCAAGTTCTCGGTGCCTCTCGTCGAGGACATCCGACACGTCGGGCGGCTGGCCGTCCGCGAGATCAGACGCTGTCACGCGATCAGAGGACCGAGCGGGGTGCTTCTTGTGCGCGGAGCACGAGTTCGATGTGGCTGCGTTGGGACATGTACACGCCAGGGAGGGCGATTCCGGCGAGGACGAGGGTGAGCGCGTAGAGGTCGGTGGCCATGGCGGTGACGCCGAGATCGAATCGTCCGACCATGGAGGCGAGTGCTGCGAGACACCAGATCATGATGGTGAGTGCGGTGACGGTGCGGTCCCAGGTACGCAGGGCATGCGGCTTGGGCGCAGCGGGGCCGTTCACAGGGGCCGACGGCTCGCCGGAAATGGCGTGGCTGTCTGCCTGCGGCGTCGGTGAGGTGGGCTGACTGGCCCGGAACGGTTGGGTCGGCGGTTGCTGCGGCTCGGTGTAGGCCTGCGTGTAGGGCTGGCGGGGCTGCTGGCGGGGCTGCTGGCGGGGCTGGTTGGTTCCGGGGGCGGCGGCGTTGGGTTGTGGTGCGGCGGCCTGGGCTGCGTTCTTGCGGGCTAGGTGTGCTGCGTGCAGGGACTTCGCGCCATCGAATGCGGCCAGACCGAGGCTGGCGCGCCTGCCCCACTTGGACTGGATGCCGTTGAAGTCGCCTGAACTCTCCACCAGGTTCCGGACGAATCCGGCGGCGCCGGGGGGTCGGGCGGCGGTAGCTCCTTCGCCTTGGAACAGTGGCTGCGAGGGCGCGATGAACGAGCCGTCGTCCGGTGGCATCTTGAACCCTTCGGCGGTGAACACGTCTTCGTCGGGAACCAGGTGCGCGGGGACCCCGAGCATGCTGAGGATGGCCACGGCGTCAGCGACGTTCAGTTCGACTCTCTGATCTGGGAGGCCGCGGCGGCGCATATTGTTGAGAGTGGTGACGTTGACGCCGTTGACCGAGATGTAGGTGGCGTCGTCGGGCAGGCGCATCCACTTGGTGTTGATGGCGACCATCGGGGTCAGCAGGTCACCCCAGCCTTCAGCCATGACGCGAGTCAGCAGGTCGCGGGTGGCGCGGGCGACTTGGCTGGGGTTGGACTCGGTGGCTCCGAAGGGGGCGGGGTTGTCTCCGACCATCCAAGGGCCTCGCGGGGGTGCTAGGAGAGGACCCTGGGCTTCGGTGCGGACGATAGTGATGACGTGGCAGCCGGTGGGCGTGATGGCGAGCAGGTCGACGTTTTGCCGACGGATGCCCTGGGTGACGGGGAAGTTGACCAGGACGATGCCCGCCTGCCCGAATTGCTGGAGTCGGTTGACGGTGTCGTAGTGGTTGGTGGTGCTGGCGTGGGGACTGCTGTCGGGGTGAATCTCGTACATGAGGGTGTCCTGATCAGGCGGTGAGGGTGCGGGAACGGTGAACGGCTGTGGTGGCCGGTGACTCGGTAGGGCCGGTGTGGGTCGACGTCGAGGTGTTCAGCAGTGCCAGGGCTTGGCCTGGCCCGGAGTTGAACCACCTGTCGGCGATGTTCGTGCGCCAGGTCGGGGCGTCGGGAGCCAGAGCGAAGGCGATGGTGTCGAGGCCTTGGGTGGTGTCGTGGTCGAAACCGACGATGTCCCATCCGGTGACGAGGTAGCCGCCGCAGGAGACCAGCAGCGGAACAGTGCCGTGGGTGGTGACGGATGCCGTGATGCGGTCGCGACGAGTGGGGGAGAGACGCCACAGCATGCGGGAGGCGTCTCGTTGTGCGGTGTCGTCGTCGGAGCGCGCGACTACGGCGTCGACGCCGTAGTAGGGGCGGTTGACGGGGTTCTCGTCGCTGGGTCCCGGCGGCAGGTCGCGGCGCGCGATCTGACGTACGACGACCGCGAGATCTCCCGGCAGTGCGGCTGCGAGGTCGTCAATCGCGAGTCGAGGTCGTTGGGCGAGGGTTACGACATCGGCCAGGGCCCACACTCGACTTTCGCGTGCCAGCGTGCTGCCCGGGGGAGTGGCGGCGAGGTCGCCGGGGGAGGTGGCAAGGATCGTGGCCAGCGTGTCCTGGTCGGGGGTCTCGACCAGGGGCCATCCGGGACCGCAGACGTGAGCGTGCATGAGCAGACGTGACTGCGGTTCGGTGCACTGTCCAGCGGCTGCGAGCACCGCAGCGGCGGTGCGTTGGCTGACCAATGCAGGAGCGGACACAGGTAAAGCGTAGACCTACGCGATCGTGTAGGTCTACGCTTTACCTGGATACGACCCCACACACTCCAGGAGAAACCCATGGGCAGCGGCTGCGGAATCCACATCGCCACGGACCCCTCATGCCAGCGCTGTCGGGCCGAGGACTATGCCGAAGCGATGCGCCGCCCCAACGGTGCCCGCGACCCGCTCTCAGCCATGTCCGGACTCTTCCCCAAGGACAACCGCAGCGCCGCCGCCAAAGCCAAAGACGCAGCCATGGTCGCCGCCGCCATGCCCCACATCATCACGCTCGGGTTCATCGGACTCGGACTTTTCTTGCTGATGATGCTGATCGCCGCAGTCGCCGTCCTCGCCACCCGAGGCGTGGAGGCAGCCGTCTTCGCATCCATGATCGCCTGGCTCGCCGCCGGTGTCGCCGCAGCCATCGCCGCCGCCACCGGACCCACCATCAATCGCAACCGCGACAGCATCATCACCGCCACCCCCCGCCTGACCAAGGTCGGCCTCACCGCTGGGGCCCTCGCCTTCGCCCTCGCCTTTCCGATCCTCGCCTTCTACGGAGTCCCTGGGCTCTCGAAGGACAACCTCTTCGGCTGACCCGCAACGCGACCGCCCTACCGACCACAGTGAAGTGCTCTGTCGTGGCGGCTGCTGCGCTTGGAATGGGCGCCACGCCAGATTGGAGCAGTCGCCGACCCTAGCTGACCTGCCCGTGTGCTGGGTGCTGCTCGGAGCCCGGGTGCGGGATTCAGGTTGTCGAAATCCTGCGCAGGACAGCGACCCACAACTAAAGTAAAGCCCGAGCAATTGCTTCGTCCCGCTCGCCCCGCCCCTCAGGGCCGTCTGGAAGGAACTCGCATGGCCTGTCGCCGCCTTGCTGCGCTTGCCGCTGCCACGATGATGCTCGCGTCAACCGGAGCCTCGCACGCCGCCAGCGCTGGACCGGTGAATTGGAAGGACGGTAAGGACCCGAAGGCTGTCATCGACCTGCGCAAGGTCACGATCGGGTACGGCAGCGAAATGTACGCAGACGTGAAGTTCAAGCGTAGCGAGTGGGGGAGTGACTTTCCCGAGCAGACTGACATGGTCGTCTGGTTCAACACCGACAAGGACCGCAGGCCGGAGTTCCGGATGCGCCTTCGGGACGGCGGCGCTGTCTACAAGGTCAACAAGTGGGGTCTGTCGGGAGGCAAGGAACTGAGCGGCTGCTTCGGCGTCGCTCAGGCGTTCAGTGCCACCGACGTTTCCTTCTCAATGGATTCCTCATGCGGCAAGGGCATCAAGCGGTTCAAGGTGCACGTCGGCTCGTTCTTCACCGGGGACGGACCGGCCCCGGATGCCAAGGACCATGCGCCGGACAAGGCAAAAGGCTGGTCCAAGGCCATCGCGGTGAAGTGACCGGGGCAGCCCCTTCCTCGGCGACTGGGACGCCGTAGCCGGCAACAACTACAACGGTTGGCGGATCGCTTGTCCGCCGGAGCAGCGAGTGGCACGGTCCGGATTGTCAACGGCCCGGTCGGCGGCTGGGTCATGACTCGCCGCATGGACGACAGCGTGGACTTGGATGCCTGGCCAGCAAGCGACGGTGACACCCTCCAGTAGGTTCCCCTTGGTCCCTGCTCCACGAGGCCTGACCGGACTCATCGTCTCCCCTCTCTGGCGTTAAGCGGATTGGGACGGTCGAAGTGGCGCGGTGGGTCGACCGAGCAAAGGTGACTTGCCGGTAGCCGAGGCGGGGGCGGAGAGTGGCGAGGTGACCCGTACCGCCGGCCGAGCCGCCACCACCTCGTCGTACTCGATCACCATGCGCCTGCACACCGCGCCCGACCACGGCGTCGTCGGTGCCGTGGCGACCGCGATCTCCGAGGTCGGCGGCATCGTCACCGGCATCGACGTGGCCGAGTCCTCCCACGAGCGCCTGGTGGTCGATGTCACCTGCTCGGCCGCCGACGCCGAGCACGCCGAGCGTCTCCAGGAGGCGGCCGGCGCGGTGGCGGGCGTGACGGTGCACAAGACCAGCGACCGGGTCTTCCTGCTGCACATCGGCGGCAAGATCGAGGTGTCCTCCAAGGTCCCGCTGCGCAACCGCGACGACCTCTCCATGGCCTACACCCCCGGGGTCGGGCGGGTGAGCCTCGCGCTGGCCGAGCACCCCGAGGACGTGCGACGGCTGACGGTCAAGGGCAACTCGGTCGCCGTGGTGACCGACGGCTCGGCCGTCCTGGGCCTGGGCAACATCGGACCGGGCGCGGCGCTGCCGGTGATGGAGGGCAAGGCGGCGCTGTTCAAGCGGTTCGCCGACATCGACGCCTGGCCGATCTGCCTGGACTCCCAGGACACCGACGAGATCGTCCGTGCGGTGCAGCTGATCGCGCCCGGCTTCGGCGGCATCAACCTCGAGGACATCGCGGCGCCGCGCTGCTTCGAGATCGAGCGTCGGCTGCGCGAGACCCTCGACATCCCGGTCTTCCACGACGACCAGCACGGCACCGCGATCGTCGTGCTCGCCGCGCTCACCAACGCCCTGCGCGTGGTCGGCAAGGACCTCTCCTCGATCCGCGCGGTCGTCTCGGGTGCCGGCGCCGCCGGCAGCGCGATCGTCACGCTCATGCTCGCCGCCGGCGTCGAGGACGTCGTGGTCTACGACCGGTTGGGCTGCCTCTCCCGCCACGACGAGACCCTGCCGCCCGCGCAGCGTCGGCTCGCCGAGGTCACCAACCCGCGTGACGTCCGCGGCGACCTGCGGGCCGCGCTGGACGGCGCCGACGTGTTCATCGGCGTCTCCGCCCCTGGGGTCCTGGAGGCCGAGTGGATCCCCGACATGGCCGAGGACCCGGTCGTCTTCGCGCTGGCCAACCCCGACCCCGAGGTCGACCCCGCCGAGGCCGCCAAGCACGCCGCCGTCGTGGCCTCGGGCCGCTCGGACTACCCCAACCAGATCAACAACGTGCTGGCCTTCCCCGGCGTCTTCCGCGGCCTGCTCGACGCCCGCGCCACCGACGTGACCGTCGAGATGATGCTGGCCGCGGCCGAGGCGATCGCGGGCGTCGTGACCGACGACCAGCTCAACCCGAGCTTCATCATCCCCAGCGTGTTCCATCCCGACGTGCCCACCGCCGTGGCGACGGCGATCCGGGAGGGCTGAGCGCGCGCCTGTGCCCGCCTGGGCCTGCCTGGGCCGGCGGTCAGGTGAGCTCGACCGCGCGTCGCGCGCCGGGCGGACGGATCCGCACCCGGTGCTCGAGCGTGCGCTCGGCGTCCTTCGCCGTGGGGGCGACCACCGTGACGGCGTACGGCGCGTCGCGCAGCAGCAGGCTGACCTGCCAGTCGCCCGCCGGGGTCTGCGAGGGTGCCCACCGGAAGACCTCCGAGCGGCCGTCGGCGGAGCGGGTCGCGACCCGGCTGTCGCCGTGCATCTTGTCGAAGTAGCGCAGCGCGGCGCGCTGACCGGTGACCTGGCTGTAGGTCACCGAGACCGGCTGGCCGCCCACGACCTGGTCGCAGGTCCACATCACCGGGCGGTTGTAGTCCGGGTTCAGCTCGAGCTCGTCGACGCAGTCGAGGCGGTCGGGACGGAAGGAGGGCAGCACCCAGGCCAGGCCATCGGCGCCGCGGGGCTTGGGGCAGTCCGAGGGGTCGGCGGCCTCCTCGGCGTTCCAGCAGAAGAACCGGGGGGCGGCCGCCTCGGAGCCCTCGATCTCGGCCCACAGCATCTGTCCTCCCACGGCGCCGGCGGCCACGAGCCCCGCGAACAGGGGGACCACCACGAGCGCCGTACGCCGAGCGCCCGGGCGCGACCGTGCTGCCGGGGCGGCGTCGGGCAGCAGCGGCTCGGACTGGGGCTCGGGCTGGGGCTCGGTCTGGGTCTGGTGGGGGGAGGCGTCCATGACGTCGTCAGTCTCGTCGGCCGGGGCGCTCATCGGCTCATCCGTTCGCGTGCAGCGCGGCGCCGACGACGCCGGCCTTGTTGCGCAGCAGGGCGGGCACGATCTCGGTGTCGAGGTCCAGCAGGGGCAGGAACTCCTCCGAGCGCTTGCTGATGCCGCCGCCCACCACGAACAGGTCGGGGGAGAAGAGCCGCTCGAGGTGGCGGTAGTAGGCCTGCAGGCGGGCGGCCCAGGCCTCCATCGACAGGTCCTCGGCCTCCCGGGCCCGGTTGGAGGCGCGGTGCTCGGCCACGGCGCCCTCGATCTCGACGTGCCCCAGCTCGGAGTTCGGGACCAGCACGCCGTCGTGGACCATCGCCGAGCCGATCCCGGTGCCGAGGGTGGTCAGGAGCACCAGCCCGCGACGGCCGGCGGCAGCGCCGTACTGCACCTCGGCGAGGCCGGCGGCGTCGGCGTCGTTGACCACGTGGACCTCGCGACCGGTGGCCTCGCTGAAGACCCGGTCGGCGTCGGTGCCGAGCCAGGAGTCGTCGATGTTGGCGGCCGAGTGGACCACGCCGTGGCGCACGATGCCGGGGACGGTGACGCCGACCGGGCCGGTCGCCTCCGGGAAGTGCCCGAGGAGCTCGACGAACACCTCCGCCACCGCGTCGGGGGTCGAGGGCTGGGGAGTGCGGATGCGCACGCGCTCGGCGGCGAAGTCGCCGCTCGCGAGGTCCACGGGTGCGCCCTTGATGCCCGTGCCGCCGAAGTCGATGCCGAAGGGGAGACTCATCGGGGCCCATCCCAGCGGCTCACGCCGCCGCTGGCAAGACTCCCGGGGGCAGCTCCCCTGGGCAGCTCCCGGGGCAGGCGGCGCGGGTCCGTGGGGGGGCGTGGAATGTCTGGACCCGGTCAGGCGCAAGGGACCAAGGTCCCTAGGTCGCACACCCCCGGGGGAGCATGGTGGATCCATGTCCTACGGAGTCGTCGGGTCGAAGTCGGGCCATCTCCTCGTCGAGACCCTCACCGGGTCCGGCGGGACGCCCAGTGATGCCGCCTTCGACCGTTTCCAGAGCGTCTGGGGGGCCACCTGGGTCCCCGGCCGGCTCACCCTGACCGCACTGCACCTGACCTTCATGCCCCACCGCGTCGGTCGCGGGTCGGCGATGCTGAAGATCGACCTGCGCGACCTCACCGGGGTCGAGCTCGGAGCGGGCGTCGTGCAGCGCACCGTCGGACTGCGCACACCGGGCCACGTCGGCCGGCTGCGCTGCCTCGGGGCCCCCGGGTTGGCCGAGCAGGTCGCTGCCCTGGCCGAGGCGGCCCGGCACGCCCCGTCGCGCCCCCCGCGCGGTCGTGCCGGGCCGTCGTCCCCCGACGGGGGCGAGCACCGTCCGGACCTGCTGCCGCCGGGGCTGCCGCGGGTCTCCGGACCGAGCTGAGGTTTACAGATCCGAACCTCTTGTCAATCTGCTTGACATTCCGTATCGTCCTGTCAAGCAGATGAGGTGACGCCCGTCACCGCAGGAGGTTCCCCATGAGCAGCACCATCCCCAACAGCACGGTCCCCGCCGGGTCGACCGAGGCCTGGAAGGACAAGAAGCGCTACCTGTGGCTGATCGGCCTGGTGGTGCCCTCCCTGGCGTTCATCGCCTTCGGCGGCTACGCCCTCACCGGCTGGGGTGCGTGGCTCTGGCTCGGACCGGTCGTCATCCTCGGCATCGTCCCCGCGATCGACCTGATCGCCGGGCTCGACCGCTCCAACCCGCCCGACGACGCGATCGAGGCGCTGGAGAACGACAAGTACTACCGCTGGATCACCTACCTCTTCCTCCCGATCCAGTACGCCGGCTTCATCGGCGCCTTCTACCTCGTCGGTGGGGGCACCCCGTTCGGGATCGAGCCGCTCGGTGTGGTCGACAAGATCGGCCTGGCGATCTCGATCGGCGCCATCGGCGGCATCGGCATCAACACCGCCCACGAGCTGGGCCACAAGCGCGAGGCCAACGAGCGCTGGCTGGCCAAGATCGCGCTCGCCCAGGTCTTCTACGGCCACTTCTACATCGAGCACAACCGCGGCCACCACGTCCGCGTCGCCACTCCCGAGGACCCCGCCTCCAGCCGGTTCGGCGAGAACTTCTACGAGTTCTGGCCGCGCACCGTCATCGGCTCGCTGAAGAGCGCCTGGCACCTGGAGAAGAAGCGCTACGCCCGCAAGAAGACCCACCCGTTCCACCTGGGCAACGACGTGCTCAACGCCTGGCTGATGTCGATCGTGCTGTGGGGCGGCCTGGTCGCCTGGCAGGGCCCCGGCGTGCTGCCGTTCCTCGTGGTCCAGGCCGTCGTCGGCTTCTCGCTGCTCGAGGTCGTCAACTACATGGAGCACTACGGCATGCTGCGCCAGAAGGTCGGCACCGGCGAGCGCCAGCGCTACGAGCGCGTGGACCCCTCGCACTCGTGGAACTCCAACAACATCGCGACCAACGTGCTGCTCTACCACCTGCAGCGCCACAGCGACCACCACGCCAACCCCACGCGCCGCTACCAGACGCTGCGCGACTTCGAGGAGAGCCCGGTGCTCCCGACCGGGTACGCCGGCATGATCGTGCTCGCGCTCTTCCCGCCGATCTGGCGCCGGGTCATGGACAAGCGGGTCATCGCGCACTTCGACGGCGACCTGAGCCGCGCCAACCTGCACCCGCGCAAGCGCGACAGGATCCTGGCCAAGCACCCCGTGCCCGTGCACGAGGAGACCGTCGCCGTCGACGACTCGGCGCACTCCTTCACCGAGGAGGTGCTCGCCGCCCGCTGCCCCGGCTGCGGCTACACCTACGAGGTGGCCGCCGGCAACGAGCTCGAGGGCTTCGCGGCCGGCACCGCCTGGGCCGACATCCCCGACGACTGGTGCTGCCCCGACTGCGGCGTGCGCGAGAAGGTGGACTTCGTCCCGCTCGCCCCGTCCGAGGCCGCGTGAAGGAGACGAGGGACATGGGACTGCAGATCGTCGTCGACCGCGACAAGTGCGAGGGCCTGGGCATGTGCGAGGCGATGGCCTCGGACTACTTCGAGGTCCGTGAGGACGCGGACGGGGAGGAGTCGGTGCACGTGCTCGACGAGACCCCGCCCGAGTCCGACCGTGCGCACGTGCACGCCGCCACCCAGGCGTGCCCCGTGCTGGCGCTCTCCCTGCAGGGCTGAGGGTTCACCCGAGCCACCACCTGCCGTGACGAGCCCCCCTGAGACCGCCGGACCGGGCCGACCCCCCGGAGGCCCGGTCCGGCGACCCAGGCCCGCTCCCGAGGGACCGCTCACTAGACTCCGATCCGTGAGCAGCGCCGTCCCCACCACCCGCGAGCGGGTCGTGGATGCCGCCGTCCGCCTCACCGCGCAGATCGGGTGGTCGCAGGTCACGATGGCGCGGCTGGCCCAGGAGGTCGGGGTCTCCCGCCAGACCGTCTACAACGAGGTCGGCACCAAGCCGGGGCTCGCCGAGGCGATGATCCTGCGCGAGCTCGACCGCTTCCTCGGGGTCGTCAACGAGGCCTTCGACGCCCACCCCGACGACCTGGTGGGCGCGATCCGCGCGTCGGCGCAGCGCGTCCTCGAGCACGCCACGGGCAACGACCTCCTGCACGCGGTCGTCTCCGCCACCCACGGCGCCGACACCGAGCTCCTCCCGCTGCTCACCACCCACGCCGAGTCGCTGCTGGTCGCGGCCAAGGCCGTGATCGCCGAGCGGATCACGCCGTACGACGTCGCGTTGGACGGCCCGCACCTCGACGCCGCCATCGACATGGTCGTCCGCGTCGTGCTCTCCCATGTCATGCAGCCCTCCGGCGACCCCGCCGACACCGCGGAGGCGATCGCTTGGATCGCGGCGCGGGTGCTGGGGTAGGTCGTCGGGTCGAGGGCGGCCGCGGAGGCGCCCTGCCGACGGCGCCCCCCTCGTCGGAACCAGTCCCCTCGCTCGTCCCTCACGAGGGGACGGCCAAGCCCATCCACCCTCCTCCGGGGGCGCCGCCGTCCGGCCGCCTCCGCGGCCGGCTCGTGCGGCGTCTCAGGCGGCGGACCGGGCCCGGGCGAGCTCGAGCGCCTCGCGGAAGGCGGCGGCGACGTACGGCGGGACGGGCAGGCCCTTGTCGCGGGCCCAGAGCAGCTCCATCTCGACCCGAGCGATCTGGGCGGCGAAGTCGGAGTCCTCGTCGATGTGCAGGGTGCGCATGACGTCGCCGAAGTCCGCGAGCTGCTCGGGGTTGTTGGCGCCGACGGGGGAGAAGGAGATGCGGCGCATCAGGCGCACCAGCCACTTCTGCCAGGGCGCGAGCTCGGCCCACAGGCCACGGGCGGAGAGCTGGTAGAAGGCGTAGTGGCCCGGCTCCTGGCGCTTGATGGGGGCGATGACGGTGTCGGCGATGGCGGACTCGCCCATCTCGCGCACTCCGTCGTGCAGCAGGTTGTAGGCCAGCACCGCCGAGCGCTCGGTGGCCATGCCGGTGACGTAGTAGAGCATCCGGACGACGTCCTGGAAGGCGCCGATGTGCGCCAGCGCCCCGAGCACCTTCAGCTTGGTGCCGACCGAGTCGAGGTCGGCGTCAGCGTTCGAGCGACCCAGGCGCACCTGCAGCTCGTCGAGGATCCGGCCGTGCTGGATCTCCTGCGGCTGCCAGACGTCGCGGTAGAAGAACACGTCGACGTCGGGCGGGTCGGGGAGCATCGTGGTCAGCTCGAGGACGTTGCGGTCGACCTCGAGCTCGACGCGGGCCATGTAGTCCAGGACGTGGCCGAAGCGCTGCTCGAGGGTCCGCGGGTCGCGCACGGTGAAGTCCACGTCCTCCAGGCGCAGGGGCGGGTGCTCCTCGCCGAGGCGCTGGACGTGCTCGACCAGGCGGGTCGTCGTCGTGGCGCTCACCGGGCCAGCCTAGGTGCGTGCCTGGGGTCGTGGGGGAGGACAGGTGCTGGGATCACCTGTGAGGTTCGTCGCCGCCGCCTACCCTGGATGGGAGGAGGGCACGTGCGACTGCGGCGAACGCGATCCACCGCCGCGACGGCACCGAGGCCGGCGGCGGCGCTGGCGGGCGCCCTCGTGGTCGCGGCCGTCCTCGGCTGCAGCGCCCCGGCCTCCGAGGTTCGCGACCAGGCGGTGCCCGACGAGGGCGCGACCAGCGCCTCGGGCGGCAGCACGCCGAGCGGCGACGTCACGACCGGCCCGAGCCTGGATCCGGCGTACGCCGTCGACCCGCCGGGCCGCTTCAAGGCGCTGCCCCGCACAGCGGACGTCGTGGTGCAGACCCAGGAGACGATCGACGAGGAGACCCTCGCCAAGATCGAGCGCATCCCCGGGGTCGCGGCCGTCGAGCAGTTCAGCATGCTGCAGGTCTCCATCGAGAACCGTGTGCTCAACGTGGCGGCGGTCGATCCGGCCACCTACCGTCGCTACGCGCCGGGCCAGCTGCCGCAGAACCAGGAGATCTGGGATCGTGTCGCCGCCGGTGAGCTGGCGGTCGGCAGGGCAGTGGCGAGGCGGCTGCCGCTCGACGACGACGACTTCCTGCAGCTCACCAGCGAGGTCCCTCCCATCCACCTCGGCGTGATGGCGCCGCAGATCGAGAACGCCGTCGACGCCGTCGTCAACGAGAAGTGGGGGGAGGCGCTCGGTGCGACGCCGGGCAATGCCCTGCTCGTCTCCAGCGAGCTCACCGTCGCCCCCGAGGTCGTCGCAGAGCCCCTGACGAAGCTGCTGCCGAAGGACAGCTCGATCGAGCGGCTCGACGCCGTCGCCCGCTACGGCCTCGACCCCGACGCGGTGCAGACCGCGCAGGTCGTCGGCTCGCTGGCCGACGCGATCGGCGTGTTCACCTACCGCCCCATCGGCGGCGGGCGGATCGCCCCCGACCCCGCCTGGGTCCGCACCCACATCAGCACCCAGTCGGTGCCGATCCTGGGCGACGTCACCTGCAACAACGCGATCTTCCCGCAGCTGCGCGCCGCGCTGGAGGAGATCGTGACCGCCGGCCTGGCCGACGAGATCAAGCGGGACCAGTACGCCGGGTGCTACTACCCCCGCTTCATCGCAGGCTCCACGAGCCTGTCCAACCACTCCTTCGGCACGGCCCTGGACCTCAACGTGCCGGGCAACCTGCGCGGGACGGTCGGTGAGATGGACCGCGTCGTGGTCTCCATCTTCAAGAAGTGGGGCTTCGCCTGGGGCGGCGACTGGAGCTACACCGACCCGATGCACTTCGAGATGGCCCGGATCGTCAGACCCGGCTGACCGTTCACGACGTTCTGCAGGGAAATCGTGCCCTGCGCCTGCAGAACGTCGTGAACGAACGCCCCGGCCGTTCGGAGCCGGGACGCGGATCGCTTGGGGATAGGTTGGGACGCATGCGAGCCGTGCAGGTCGTCGAGACCACCGGACCCGAGCACCTGCAGGTGCGTGAGGTCCCCGAGCCCCAGCCCGGAGCCGACCAGGTGCTGGTCGAGGTGCACAGCATCGGGGTGTCCTTCCCCGACCTGCTGCTGACCCGCGGGGAGTACCAGCTCAAGCCGGAGCCGCCGTTCAGCCTCGGCGTCGACGTCGCGGGCGTCGTCGTCTCGGCGCCGGAGTCGTCCGGGCTGGCGTCCGGTGACCGGGTCGCGGCCGTCGCGCCGTACGGCGGTGCGTCGGAGCTGGCGGTGTTCGGCACCGACTCGGTGTTCCGGCTGCCCGACGCGCTGACCTTCGACGAGGGCGCGGCGCTGCCGATGAACTACCTCACCGCCGAGTTCGCGCTCAACGCGCGCGCGGGGCTGCGCGAGGGCGAGACGGTCCTGGTCCACGGTGCGGCCGGCGGGGTCGGGACCGCGACCATCCAGGTCGCCAAGGGCATGGGCGCCCGCGTGATCGCGGTGTGCTCGACGCAGGAGAAGGGCGACTACGCCAAGGCCGCCGGTGCCGACGAGGCCGTGCTGCTCGACGGCTTCAAGGACTCCGTCATGGCCCTGACCGAGGGCCGCGGCGTCGACGTCGTGGTCGACGTGGTCGGCGGCTCGGTGTTCACCGACTCGCTGCGCTGCCTGGCCACGCTCGGACGGCTCCTCGTGGTCGGCTTCGCCGCCGGCGAGGGCATCCCCGAGGTCAAGGTCAACCGGCTGCTGCTCAACAACATCGACGTGCGCGGCGTGGGCTGGGGCGGCTACGGGATGATGCGCCCCGGCTACCTCCACCAGCAGTGGGAGGCGCTGCTGCCGATGATCGAGGCCGGAGCCGTCAAGCCGCCGATCGGCGCGACGTACTCCTTCGACGAGCTGGGCAGGGCGCTGGTCGACATGGACGAGCGGCGCACCCTCGGCAAGTCCGTGGTGCGGGTGCGATGAACGACCCGCACGCCGAGCACCACGACCACGACCACGGCTCCGACCTCCCGGAGGAGGAGAAGGTCCGGCGCGCCGGCCACGTCGTCCTCGACGCCGTGGTGGCGGCCGACGTCGGCGGCGACGACCCCGACAGGGCGCAGGCGGCGATGGAGCTGGTCTTCGAGCACCTGCTGGAGATCGACGCGATCGAGCTGCTGCTGGACGAGGAGAGCGAGGAGCTCGAGCTCGACATCAGCCCGCTCATCGGCGGCGTCATGCTCGTCGTACGCCGACTCGTGGCCGAGCTCGCCGCCCGCGACGGGGTCGACGAGGAGACGATCGTGATGTCGGTGCGCGCGGCCCTGGACGCTGCGGCGGGGTAGTCCCGGCTAGGGTCGCGGACGTGAGCATCCTCGACGACGCCCGCGAGGGCATGGACCTGTCCGTCCGGCCGCAGGACGACCTCTTCGGCCACGTCAACGGCCGCTGGCTCGCGGAGACCGAGATCCCCTCGGACCGCTCGAGCTGGGGCCCCTTCGTCGCGCTGAGCGACGCCGCCGAGCAGCACGTGCGCGAGATCATCGAGGAGCTGGCCGCCGGCGGACCCACCGACGCTGCCGATCCCTCGGCCGCCGACGAGGCGCGCAAGATCGGCGACCTCTACACCTCCTTCATGGACACCGAGCGGATCGCGGCCCTGGGCCTGACGCCGGTGCAGCCGCTGGTCGAGGCGATCGGTGGGCTGCGCGACCTGCGCGACCTGGCCGCCTTCCTAGGGGAGTCCGAGCGCATCGGCGGTCACGGCGTCTTCGGCTCCTACGTCGACAACGACGACAAGGACTCCGAGCGCTACCTCGTGAACTTCGTCCAGGGCGGCCTCGGCCTGCCCGACGAGTCCTACTACCGCGAGGACAAGCACGCCGAGACCCGCGAGAAGTACCTCGCCTACCTCACCCGGCTGCTCGAGCTCGGCGGCACCGGCGCCGACTGGCTCGGCGACCCCGCCGCGGCCGCGCGCACGGTGCTGGACATCGACACCCGGATCGCGAAGGGGCACTGGGAGCGCGCGGAGACCCGCGACGTCCAGCGGACCTACAACCTGCACACCCTCGAGCAGCTGCGCACGCTCGTGGGCCCCTTCGACCTCGACGTCTACGTCACCAACCTCTCCGGCGGCGCGAAGTCCGCCGAGGAGCTGCTGGCCGAGGTCAACGTCCGCCAGCCGTCGTTCTTCGAGGGCCTGGCCGGCGTGCTCGCCGAGGTGCCGCTCGAGCAGTGGCGCCCTTGGCTGCTGGTCCGCGTGCTGCGGTCGGCGGCGCCGTACCTCACCGACGAGCTCGTCGAGACCAACTTCGACTTCTACGGCCGCACCCTCAACGGCACCCCCGAGCTGCGGGCGCGCTGGAAGCGCGGAGTGGCGCTGGTCGAGGGGGCGCTGGGCGAGGCCGTCGGCAAGCAGTACGTCGCCCGCCACTTCCCGCCGCAGTCCAAGGCGATGATGGAGGAGCTGGTCGCCAACCTGCTGGCCGCCTACCGCGAGTCGATCGGCGCCCTGGACTGGATGACCGAGGACACCAAGGCCAAGGCGTACGAGAAGCTCGAGACCTTCAACCCCAAGATCGGCTACCCCGACACCTTCCGCGACTACTCCGGCCTCCAGGTGCGCCCTGACGACCTGATGGGCAACGTCGCCGCCTCGGCCGCCTTCGAGACCGACCGCCAGCTCGGCAAGATCGGCTCGCCGGTCGACCGCGACGAGTGGCACATGCTCCCGCAGACCGTGAACGCCTACTACAACCCCGGCACCAACGAGATCTGCTTCCCCGCCGGCATCCTGCAGCCGCCGTTCTTCTCCCCCGACGCCCACCCGGCCGAGAACTACGGCGGCATCGGCGCGGTCATCGGCCACGAGATCGGCCACGGGTTCGACGACCAGGGCGCGCAGTTCGACCCGCTGGGCAACCTGCGCGACTGGTGGACGCCGGACGACAAGGCGGCCTTCGAGGAGAAGTCGAAGAAGCTCGTCGCCCAGTACGACGCCCTCGAGCCGCGCGACCTCCCCGGTGAGCGGGTCAACGGCCAGCTCACCGTCGGCGAGAACATCGGCGACCTCGGAGGCCTGACCATCGCGCACAAGGCGTACGTCATCTCCACCGGTGGGGAGGCCCGCGTCGAGGAGCGGCGTCAGCTCTTCCTCAACTGGGGCCACGTGTGGCGCACCAAGCGCCGCGCGGAGCAGGCGCGTCAGTTCCTCACCATCGACCCGCACAGCCCGGCGGAGTTCCGCGCCAACATCGTGCGCAACCTCGACGAGTTCCACGAGGTCTTCGAGACCGCGCCCGGTGACGGCCTGTGGCTCGACCCCGAGGACCGCGTCCGGATCTGGTGACGAGGACGCGCCAGCGGACTCGTCGAATGGTGGTCGAGCAAGCCGCGCGACCGAGGAACGAGGTCGCGACCGGCGTGTCGAGACCTCGGTACGGCACCGGAACAGGTGGTCCGAACCCCGAGATCAGCCGGCGAGGCGCTCCTGGCGCGCCGCGACGGTGCGGTCGACCAGGGCGGCGACGGCGGGGAAGCCGCGACGCAGGGAGTCGAACCCGCGCGGGGTCAGCACGCAGGCGGTGACCGGGGTCATCGCGGTGACCGTGGCGGTGCGCGGGAGGCGGCGGTCGATGACGCCGAGCTCGCCGACCAGCTCGCCGGGGCCGAGGACGGCGACGAGGTCCTCGCCGACGGTGACGGCGACCTGGCCCTCGACCAGCAGGAAGGCCTGGTTCTCGAACTCGCCCTCGCTGGTCAGCGTCGCACCGGAGCGCAGGGTCACGACGTCCATCAGCGCGGCCATCCGGCGCAGCTCCCGCGGGGAGCAGTCGGCGAGGGCGGGGACGCTGCGCAGGAGGTGCTCGGTGGTGCGTGCCATGGGGACTCCTGGGTCGGACGAGGTGGGGGGAAGGAAGACATACCGGCGGTACGTCATCTACCGTACTCGGGGTATGTGAAAGATCAACGCCCCTGTGGAGGAGATCACCGCAGCGTCGGGAGCGGCTGGTAGACACCGTGGTCATGAGCCCCACCGCCGCGCTGACCGACCGTGCCGCCGCCCGCGAGGCGGCCGAGGCCCACCTGCGCGCCCTCGTCGGGCCCCGCGAGGGGCAGCCGGAGGCGCGGCTGCGCGAGGACCAGTGGAGCGCGATCGAGGCGCTGGCCGTCGACCGGCGCCGAGCGCTGGTCGTCCAGCGCACCGGCTGGGGCAAGTCGGCGGTCTACTTCGTGGCGACCCTGCTGCTGCGGGGTGCCGGAGCCGGCCCGACGGTCATCGTCAGCCCGCTGCTGGCGCTGATGCGCAACCAGATCACCGCCGCCGAGCGCGCCGGCATCCGCGCGGTGACCATCAACTCCACCAACGCCGAGGACTGGGAGCCGATCCACGAGCAGATCGCGGCCGGCGAGGTCGACGTGCTGCTGGTGAGCCCCGAGCGCCTCAACAACCCCGGCTTCCGCGACGAGGTGCTGCCCCGCCTGGCCGCCACCTGCGGCCTGCTCGTGGTCGACGAGGCGCACTGCATCTCCGACTGGGGCCACGACTTCCGCCCCGACTACCGCCGCATCCGCACCCTGCTCGACGACCTCCCCGACGGCATCCCGGTGCTGGCCACGACCGCCACCGCCAACGCCCGCGTGACCGACGACGTCGCCCAGCAGCTCGGCTCCATCGAGCGCGGCGACGTGCTCACCCTCCGCGGCACGCTGGACCGCGAGTCGCTGCGCCTGGGCGTGGTCCACCTCAAGACCCCCGACCAGCGGCTGGCCTGGCTCGCCGACCACCTCGCCGAGCAACCCGGCTCCGGCATCGTCTACTGCCTGACCGTCGCCGCGACCCAGGAGGTCGCCGACTACCTCCGCTCCCGCGGGCACGACGTCGCGGCCTACTCCGGCCAGACCGAGACCACCGAGCGACAGGCGCTCGAGGCCGACCTCGCGGCCGGCCGCATCAAGGCGCTCGTCGCGACGAGCGCGCTGGGCATGGGCTTCGACGCCAGCCTCGGCTTCGTGGTCAACCTCGGCTCCCCGAGCTCGCCGGTGGCCTACTACCAGCAGGTCGGCCGTGCCGGCCGCGGCCTCGACGCGCGCAGCGAGTCGGCCACGGTGGTCCTGCTGCCGGCGCCGGAGGACCGCGACATCTGGGCCTACTTCGCCTCGCTCGGCTTCCCGCGCGAGGAGCAGGTGCGCGAGACGCTCGCCGTCCTCGCGGAGGAAGGCCGCCCGCTGAGCACCGCTGCGCTGGAGACCAGGGTCGAGCTGAGCCGCACCCGGCTGGAGACGATGCTGAAGGTCCTCGACGTCGACGGCGCCGTACGCCGCGTCAAGGGCGGCTGGGAGTCCACCGGTCGCCCGTGGAGCTACGACGCCGAGCGCTACGAGCGGGTACGGGCGGCGCGCGAGCGCGAGCAGCAGGCGATGCTCGACTACCTGCGCACCGACCGGTGCCGGATGTGGTTCCTGCGCGACCAGCTCGACGACCCCGAGGCGACCGAGTGCGGCCGGTGCGACAACTGCGGCGGGCTCGACCTTCCCACGCACGTCTCCGCCGAGGCCGTGAGCCAGGCCCAGGCGCGGCTGGCGCGCCCCGGCGTGCCCCTCCTGCCGCGCAAGATGTGGCCGACCGGTCTCGACCGGCTCGGCATCGACCTGCGCGGGCGGGTCGCCGAGCAGGCCCAGGAGGGGCGGGCGGTCGCCCGGCTCACCGACCTCGGCTACGGCCAGGCGCTGCGTGAGCTGTTCCGCGAGGACACCGAGGACGGCCCGGTGCCCGTCCCGCTGGTGCAGGCGGTCATCGAGGTGCTCGGCGACTGGCGCCCCGACGTGGACGCGATCGTCGAGATGGAGTCGGTGTCCCGGCCCGAGCTCGTGGGCTCGCTGGCCGACGGGCTCTCCCGCTACCTCCAGGTCCCGCTGCTCGGCCGCTGGGCCGTCCTCGACCCCGACGTGCCCCCGGGGCGTGGTGCGGCCAACTCGGCGCAGCGGGTCGCGGCCGTGTCGCGGCGGTGCGGCCTGGAGGTGGAGCCGGGCGCGCTCGAGGGGCGTCGGGTGCTGCTCGTCGACGACCTCGTCGACACCGGCTGGAGCACGACGCTCGCCGCCCGGGCCGTCCTGCGTGCGGGCGCCGCCTCCGTCTCGCCGCTGGTCCTGGCCGTCCGCGCCTGAGCAGGCGCCGGCGTCAGTCCCCGAGGTCGTCGGTCGGCGTGCGGGGTTTCGAGGCTCGTCGCTGGCGCTCCTCGCACCTCAACCAGCGGTGGGGGTCGTCGCTGGCGCTCCTCGCACCTCAACCAGCGGAGCGGGCGGGGTCCCGCGGGTCGAGGTGGTCGTAGTAGTCGCGTGGCGAGCCGTCGGGGCGCATGGTGGCCAGCAGGCGCAGGCCCGCGGCCTCGACGGTGCGGGCGCTGACCCAGGCCAGCAGCACCGAGGGCACGGCGACCAGCGCCGAGACGACCAGCCACGACCACCCCGGGCCGGGCTCGGGGTAGAGGCCCAGCGAGCCGAGGAAGCGCAGCACCGGCTCGTGGATGAGGTAGATCCCGTATCCCAGGCCGCCCAGCCACACCAGCGGCGCCCACGACATCCAGCGCGCCCAGGGGCCGTCGTGCAGGACCACGTGCGCGAGGGCCAGGGTGAGCGCGGCGGCGTACATCGGGTGCCACCACTCGGCGAGCGGCGTGCCCACCGGGCGGCTGAGCACGAGCCCGACGGTGAGGCCCAGGCCGGCGAGGAGCAGGGCGGCACGGGGCGCCGTCCCGAGCCGCACCCCGGCGGCGGCCACGACGGCCAGCAGCATGCCGACGCCGAAGTCGGCGGCCTTGGCCAGCGGGGAGAACCACACCGACCAGTTGTCGGCCGCGGCACCGGAGAGCAGCGTGGCCCACACGAGGTACGCCGCCCCCACGACGACCAGCGCCACCGGCAGCGCCGAGGCGACCGCCAGCCGCTGCCCACGGGCGGTGGCGCGCGCGGCCACCCGGTTGAGCACCGGCACCGAGAGCGCGACCAGGACGTAGAAGTGGAACTCGATCGCCAGCGTCCACGCCGGCCCGTTGGTCCAGAAGATGTAGGTGTCGGAGTAGACGTGGGTGAACGTCAGGTGGGTGACCAGGTCGACCCAGTGCCCCGGTGCGGTCGGGTTGGTCAGGGACCACACCAGCAGCACGACGGCGAGGTAGAGCGGCAGCAGCCGGGCCATTCGGCGGTAGAGCAGCACCCGGCCGGAGCGGATGCTCATGCCGTCGACGACGGCCTGCGCGATCGGCAGCCAGAGCACGAGACCGGACAGCACGAAGAAGAGGTCGACGAACAGGTCGGCGCTCATGAACAGCTCGTGGATCGTGCCGGTCAGCGGCCACTGGTAGGTGTCGCCGTACCGCTGGTGCTGGTAGCCGTGGAAGACCACCACGACCAGCGCCGCGACGCCGCGCAGCCAGCCGAGCGGGTAGCCCCGGACCGGGGTGCCGGTCGTCGGTGTCGAGACGGGGGGAGCGTCGGTGCGGGCCTGGGTGGTGCTCATGCGTCACCTCCGGCCGTGCGCGGGGTGACCACCCACTGGTGCTCGCCGCGCAGCTGCTTGAGCTGCGCCACGCGGTTCACGAGGTTCTTGGCCTCGGTGTAGAAGACCAGGTTGAGCAGCGCGGCCTGGACGAACCAGCGTCGGTGCCGCCGGACCTCCGGCGTCGCGAGGCGGTACGCCGCCAGCGTCTGCAGCGGTCCCGAGACCGTGACCAGCAAGGTGATGAACAGGAACAGCGGGGAGCTGAGGTCGAGCCCGCCGTCGCGCCAGGCCAGGAAGCCCAGCAGCGGCCAGGTGAGGATCGACATCCACGGGTAGACCTCGCGCCAGCCCAGCAGGTAGGTCGCGCCGATCTTCTGCCGCAGGGTCAGCCCGGGGGAGCGCAGGATCGGGCCGAGGTGGCGCAGCGAGACCTGGAACCACCCCTGGGCCCAGCGCATCCGCTGCCTCCACAGCGCCTCGGGGGTCTCGGGCGCCAGCTCGCGGCTGAGCAGGCCGGGGTCGTTGACGATCCGGCCGCCGGCGCCGAGCACGCGCATGGACGCCTCGATGTCCTCGGTGAGGAACGAGCCGCGCAGCCGGATGCGCTCGAGCGCGGAGGCGCGCCAGAAGCCGTTGGAGCCGCCGAAGATGCCGAAGCCGGCCAGCGCGGCACGACCCGGGTGGGCCACGGCGTAGATCTGCTCGAACTCCACCGCGACGAGCCGGGCCAGCCAGCCGGTGTCGCCGTTGCGGATGACGCAGTGCCCCTGCACGACGTCCGCGGGGTCCTCGGGGTCGCCGATCCACTCCCACGCGCGGTCGAAGGCGCCGGGCATCGGGTGGTGGTCGGCGTCGAAGATGCCGATCAGCTCGCCGTCAGCGACGTGCAGCGCGGCGTTGACGTTCTGCGCCTTCGACGTCGAGTCGGGGACCTTGAGCACGACGAGGTCGTGGTGCTGCTCGCCGAGCCGGGCCAGGTCCTCCTCCACCGACAGGTGGAAGGGGGTGTTGTAGGCCAGCACGACCTGCAGACCGCCCCGTCCGCCCGGGCCGCGCTCGCGGTCGGGGAGGGAGAGGAAGTGCTCGACCGTCTCGAGGATGGTGTCGGCCTCGTTGGGGAGGTACGCCGCGATGACGGCCGTGGCCCGGGGCCGCTCGCCCGCTCGGCCGGTGGGCCGGGGCGGGTCCAGGGCGTGGGAGGTCTCGGCCCAGATCATCCCCGCGGTCAGCGCGAGGGAGCCGACGATCGCCCAGTAGAGGACACCGGACAGGTCGAGCCCGACCAGCGAGAGCGCGACCAGCGCGAGGTAGGGCACCACGACGGCGCCGACGGTCGCGACCAGCACCTGGTTGCCGGTGGACCACCGGTCGATCCGCGGCCGGCGCACCCGCAGGTGGTGGCCCTCCTGCCGGGGCTGGAGGTCGCGCTGGCGGACCGACTCCGCAGCCGCCGAGGCGGCGTGCTCGAGCGCCTGGTGCGCGTCCTGGCTGCGGGTCACCGGCGCCCACCCGACGCCGAGGTCGAGCACGGCCGGGGCGTCGCCCTCCCGCCGGTCGAGCGCCTCGAGGGCCTCGACCGCGTGGTAGGCCATCGCCTGCAGACGCTCGGGGCGGGCGTCGCGGTCCTCGCGGCGCAGCCGCAGCCGCAGCCGGCCGTCGTCGGTGGCGGCGACCAGCTCGCCGGGCTGCAGAAAGGCGGTCAGGCGCTCGGCGGCGGCCTCGACGACCTGCTGGTCCGATCGCTGGTGCTCGCCGGGGTGTTCGCCGGCGAGCGGACGGGCGCGCACGGGGTCGAGCACCGCCACGATCTCCCGGCCACGCCGGCGCCGCGGCAGCCGCAGCGTGCTGATGATGCGGGGGGCCTCGCCCACCGCCGGGCGGGTGAGCACGGTGTCGGGGTCGACGACCTCGCCGGCGCGGGTCGCGTGGTCCTCGCCCGGGGGGCGGGAGGGGAGCATCGCGGTCACAGACGGTCTCCTGTCGGTGGGGTCGGCATACGGATCCGGTGCGGCCGTAGGAGGGTGGCGTGGGGTCCGCAGAGGTCCACGGATCCGCCATCGGGGGACCGTGCCCGTGAGACGGGTCTTGGAACGTCCGGGTCGCCGTGGCCCGGGTCACGGGCGTCAGACGTACCGTTCTGCGGTGACCTCTCGGACCCCGCGCGTCGCCGCGCTGCCGCTCCTGCCGCTGCTGCCGCTCCTAGCGGTGCTGTCCCTGCTCGCGTCGGCCTGCTCGGACTCGGCCGACGACTCGGCCGACGACTCGACCACCACGCCGCCGATGCTCGCGGCCGCTGTCGCCGCGCACACCGATGCTCCCGTGAAGGCGGCGGCCGAGATCGGGGTCCGCGAGGAGCCCGAGATGCTGGGAACGGGCGACGTCGCCGTCGAGGTGGCGCTGGACCGCGAAGTCGGCGACAACGCCCACGTGCGGGTCGCGGTCACCACCGGGACGCCGTTCGGGGCGTCCCCGGAGGAGCTCGCCGACCTGTGCGAGACCTTCGCGCCGTGCGAGGAGGTCGACGGGGCCACGCTGCTGCTCGAGAACGGCGCTCCCGAGTCCGACCCGGGCATCGCCTACGCGTGGATGGAACGCGACGGGGTGACGGTCTGGGCCCTGGGCTACGGGCCGTTCATCGAGCGCGACCCGGCGCAGCGCGACGAGGAGGTCGCCGCCCTGGCGGACACGCTGGTGGCGGTGGTGACCGATCCGGATGTCGGGTTCACCAGCGGGGCGGCGTACTCCGAGGGGGCGGAGGAGATCTGCGACGGGCCGTGGTTGGACTGGTACGGCCAGGGCAACGGCTCACCCGAGCCCGAGGACAACACCGACTGGTGCTGAGCCGGCGCTGAGCCCCTGACCGACCGGCTCAGCCGACGATCTCCTCGACGGCGGTGACCAGGCGCGGGTCCTGAGGCTCGACGCCGGGGCTGAAGCGGGAGACCACGGTGCCGTCGGCGGCGAGGAGGAACTTCTCGAAGTTCCAGGTGACGTCGCCGGCCTCGCCCTGCTCGTTCGGGGTGCCGGTCAGCTCGGCGTACAACGGGTGCCGGCCCTCGCCGTTGACCTCGATCTTCTCGGTCATCGGGAACGTCACGCCGTAGGTCGCGGAGCAGAACTCCTGGATCTCCTCGGCGGTGCCGGGCTCCTGGCCCATGAACTGGTTGCACGGCAGACCGACGACGGTGAAGCCCCGCTCGGCGTAGGTCTCGTGGAGCTGCTCGAGGCCGGTGTACTGCGGCGTCAGTCCGCACTTCGACGCAACGTTGACCAGCAGCGCAGGGCGGCCGTCGGTGATCTCGCCGAGCGTGGTGGCGGTGCCGTCGAGGCGGGCGATCGGGAGGTCGAGGATGCTCATGGGGCGAGCCTAGTCAGGTCGGCGGGTGCTTCCGGGCGTCTCCGGTCAGCGACCGGGTGGTGTGGCGGACCCCTCCGGCGGGCAGGGTCACTCGCCGGAGGTGGTCGTGGTGATCGACGTGCTGTGGGGCGCCGGCGGGATGGTGGCGCTGATGGGCATCGCCTGGCTGTGCTCGACCGATCGGCGGGCGGTCCGGCCGCGCACCGTGGTCGGGGCGCTGGCGCTGCAGGTGGGCTTCGGCGCCCTGGTGCTGTCGTGGTCGGTGGGCGGGCGCGCGCTGGAGGCGGCGTCCTCCGGTGTCCAGGCGGTCATCGACTCCTCGCGCGAGGGCATCGGCTTCCTGTTCGGCCCGGTGCTGCCGGCCGAGGACCAGGGCACCGTCGTGGCCTTCCAGGTGCTGCCGGTGATCGTCTTCTTCGCCTCGCTGACCGCCGTGCTCTACCACCTCGGCGTGCTGCAGCGGGTCGTCGAGGTCTTCGGCGGGGGGCTCGGGCGGTTGCTGGGGACCGGCCGCGAGGAGTCGGTCAACGCCGCCGCCAACATCTTCGTCGGGCAGACCGAGGCGCCGCTGCTGATCCGCCCGTACGTCGCCGGGCTGACCCGCTCGCAGCTCTTCGCCGTGATGGTGGGCGGGCTGTCGACGGTGGCGGGGTCGGTGCTCGTGGGCTACTCGCTGCTCGGCGCGCGGCTGGACTACCTCATCGCGGCCAGCTTCATGGCGGCGCCCGGTGCGCTGCTGATGGCCAAGATCATGCTGCCCGAGCCGCTGGAGGCCGAGGCGGGGGACGAGTCGTCGACTGCCGGAGCGGCTGGCGTCGTACCGGAGCAGGAGGCGCCCGCCGAGGAGCCGTCCGAGGAGCCTGAGGAGCCCGAGCGCGCCCGCAACGTCATCGACGCCGCCGCCAACGGCGCCGCCGACGGCCTCAAGCTGGCCGCCACGATCGGCGCGATGCTGCTGGCCTTCATCTCCCTCATCGCGCTGGTCAACCTGATCGTCGGCGGCATCGGCGGCTGGTTCGGCGCCGAGGACCTCAGCGTCCAGCAGCTGCTGGGCTACCTCTTCGCGCCGGTGATGTCGCTGATCGGCGTCCCGTGGGGGGAGGCCGTCGACGCGGGCAGCTTCGTGGGGCAGAAGATCGTGCTCAACGAGTTCGTCGCGTTCGCGGAGTTCGGCCCCGTGGCCGGGGAGTTCTCCGACAAGACCGCCGCGATCGTCACCTTCGCGCTCACCGGCTTCGCCAACATCGGCTCGCTCGGCATCCTGCTCGGCGGGCTGGGCGGCATCGCCCCCGAGCGGCGCCCCGACATCGCCTCGCTCGGGCTGCGGGCCATCCTGGCCGCCACCCTGGCGAACCTGATGAGCGCCGCGATCGCAGGCATCCTGATCGGCTGACGTCTGCAACCGGGGCTCGTCGTCGGCGGCCGGGTCTAGCCTCGTTCCATGGGCGACCCCGCTGCCTTCACCTGGCTCCCGGCCAACGAGGCCACCGACGAGGACGTCGAGGCCGTGCTCGGCGCGGGCGGGGCGGCCAAGTGCCGCTGCCAGGGGCTGAAGGTCGAGGGCTGGATCTGGCGCGACAGCACGCAGGAGGAGCGCGAGGCCGCGCTGGTCGCGCAGACCGCCTGCGGCACCGACGGGCCCACGTCCGGCCTGATCGGCTACGTCGACGGCGAGCCCGCCGGCTGGGTCGCGGTCGAGCCGCGGGACAACTACCCCCGCATCTGGTCGCGCAAGCAGCCCTGGATGCGGATGGACCCCGAGCTCGAGGGGGTCTGGTCAGTGACCTGCTTCGTGGTCCGCAAGGGCTTCCGGCGCGAGGGCCTGACCTACGAGCTGGCCCGTGCCACCGTCGACCACGGCCGCCGGGTCGGCGCCCACGTGCTCGAGGGCTACCCGATGGAGCCCGCCCCCGGGAAGACCGTCATCTGGGACGAGGCCTCGGTCGGCCTGCTCCAGGTCTTCCTCGAGGCCGGCTACGCGCTCCATGCCTCGCCCACGCTGCGCCGCCGCGTCGTCCGCCACGACCTGACCGCCGACTGACCGGCTGCCTCACCGTCGGCTGATCGTCGGCCGCCCGGGTCGCGGTCCGCGCCGACGTACGCCGGAGCACGACGTTCTGCAGGAGATCTGGGCCCTGGACCTGCAGAACGTCGTGATCGAGGTGGGAGCGACCGGGCGCTGGCAGTGTCGGTACGCCGGGCTACCGTCGTCGCGTCCAGTCGAGACCTGCGGGCGAGGGGGTGTGCGCGGTGGGGTTCGTCCCGGTGACAGGCACGGCCACCTTCCGTCCCGCGGTGCCGCCGCGCGACTCGGTGGTGGAGTTCGTCGACGACCGGCGCACCGTCGCGCTCCCGGTGCGCGCGGCGATCCCGGTGCTGACCAAGGCCCACGCCCGCGAGGACCTCGACCCGAGCGTGGCGCTGCTCAGCGGGGCGGCGCTGCTGGGGATGCGACTGGTGGCTGCCGGGGCCTTCGAGCCCGCGCCCGAGGAGCCGGGGCGGCCGCCGTCGTGGCGGGTCGGTGAGCTCAGCGACGAGGACGAGGACCGCGTGCGGATGCTGGCCCGCTCGCGCGCGGCGGGTGCCCAGGACGCAGCGGACGCCGAGCAGGTGGTGCGGTCGGTGCTGGACGCGGTCGCCGACGCCGTACCCAGGGGCGCGCCGGTCGCCCGGTCGCGACCCGCGCCGCGCCGGCGACCCCTGCGGCAGGCCGGGGGGCCGGGCGAGGGAGCAGCGCCGGTCGACAGCGCGCCTCACGACGCCTTCCAGGAGCGGCTGCAGCGCCGCATCGCCAAGATCCGCCGCGGCAGCGACCTCCCGCACCTCGTCACGATCTCGCTGCGCGTGGAGGCCGACGAGGAGGAGCTGGTCGCGGGCTCGGTGCGGCTGGTGCTGCAGGTCCACGACGAGCGCGACCCCCTGCACATGGCCGACGCCTCGGCGCTGTGGCTCGACGACCCCGAGGACCACGGGTTCGGCGACCGGGCCCGCACCCACGCCACCATCGCCCTGCGGGCGGCGGCCGAGGCGTGGCCGGTGCTCGACCGGCTGCTGGCGCTGCGGGTGCCCGACCAGATCAGCCTGGAGGCCGAGGAGATCGCCAGCCTGCTGGAGGACGGCGTGGCGGCGCTGGCCGAGCGCGGTGTCGACGTGCTGTGGCCGCGCAGCCTGGGGCGCGACCTGACGACCTCCGCGGTGCTCGACACCAAGCCGCGCCGCGGTGGCACCCGTGAGGCGCCGCTGCAGACCGGTCTGCTGACCCCCGACTCGGTCTTCGCCTTCCAGTGGCAGGTCGCCCTCGACGGCGACCCGCTGACGGCCGAGGAGATGGACACCCTCGCCGCCTCCGCCGCGCCGGTGGTCAAGCTGCGCGGCGCCTGGCGCGTGGTCGACCCGTCCATCACGCGCAAGGCCCGCAAGCGGCTGGTGCGCGACGTCAAGCCGTCCGAGGCCATCGCCGCTGCGCTCAGCGGCGTCGCGACGCTGGGGGAGGACCAGCCCGCCGAGGTGGTCGTCGGGGCCTCGTTGCTGAAGGTCCGCGAGCAGCTGCGCACCGCTGCGACCCGCGAGCCCGTCGAGCCGCCGGCGGCGCTGCAGGCCACGCTGCGCGACTACCAGCGCCACGGCCTCACCTGGCTCGCCGAGCTCACCGGTCTCGGGCTGGGCGCCTGCTTGGCCGACGACATGGGGCTGGGCAAGACGCTCACCCTGATCTCGCTGCACCTGCACCGCACCGAGCGAGCCCGCGCCGACGGGCAGGCGCCCGCGCCGACGCTGGTGGTCTGCCCGACCAGCCTGCTCGGCAACTGGGAGGCCGAGATCCGGCGGTTCGCTCCCGGGGTCCCCGTACGCCGCTTCCACGGCGGCACCCGCTCGCTGGCCGGGCTCCCCGGTGTCGGTGGAGGCCCCGACCCCACTGAACCCACGCTGCTCGAGCCGACGCTGCTCCACCCGGGCTCGCCCGACGGCGACCCCGGCTTCGTGCTCACCACCTACGGCACGATGCGCGTCGACACCACCACCAAGGACCGCCCCAGCGAGCTCGGCGAGGTGACCTGGGGGTTGGTCGTCGCCGACGAGGCCCAGCACGTCAAGAACTCCCGCTCCACCACCGCCCGCGGCCTGCGCTCCATCGGATCCGGCGCGCGCGTGGCCCTGACCGGCACCCCGGTCGAGAACGACCTCACCGAGCTCTGGTCGATCCTCGACTGGGCCATCCCCGGCCTGCTCGGGAGCCGCCAGGCCTTCCGCCGGGTGTGGGCCGCACCCATCGAGGCGGGCGTCGACCCGGAGGTCACGAAGCGCTTCGCGGACCTGATCGGGCCGTTCCTGCTGCGCCGTCGCAAGTCCGACCCGGGCATCGCCCCGGAGCTGCCGCCCAAGACCGAGACCGACCACCCGCTGACGCTGACCCGCGAGCAGGTCGTGCTCTACGAGGCGTTCGTGCGCGACACCATGGAGCGCATCGAGCGCGCCGACGAGCACACCCGCCGCGGCCTGGTGCTCTCGCTGCTCACCGGCTGCAAGCAGATCTGCAACCACCCCGCCCACTTCCTCAAGCAGGGCGGCGCCCGCGTCGCCGGCCGCTCGGAGAAGATCGACCTGCTCGACGAGCTGCTGGGCACCGTGCTGGCGGAGGACGGCGCGGCGCTGGTGTTCACCCAGTACGTCGAGATGGCCCGCCTCGTCGCCCGGCACCTCGCCACCGCCGGCATCCCGCACCAGCTGCTGCACGGCGGCACGCCCGTGCGCGAGCGGGAGGAGATGGTGCGCCGCTTCCAGTCCGACGACGGCGACCGGGTGCCGGTCTTCCTGCTCTCGTTGAAGGCCGGCGGCACCGGGCTCAACCTCACCCGTGCCGACCACGTCATCCACCTCGACCGCTGGTGGAACCCCGCGGTGGAGGACCAAGCCACCGACCGGGCCTACCGGATCGGCCAGACCAAGCCGGTCCAGGTGCATCGGATGGTCACCCGCGGCACCATCGAGGAGCGGGTCGGCCTGCTGCTGGAGCGCAAGCGCTCGCTCGCCGACGCCGTCCTCGGTCGCGGGGAGGCGGCGCTGACCGAGCTCAGCGACGACGAGCTGCGCGACCTCGTCAGCCTGCGCCCCACGTGACCGCCTGATGACCGGCCCGATGACCAGCACCACGCACCCCGCCTTCGCCGAGCGGCGCAGCACCGCCCGGCCGAGCGGGTGGTGGGCGCGGGCCTGGCTCCGCGCCGTCGAGGAGGCGGCGTACGCCGAGGAGGAGCTCACCGCGTCGCGGCGGCTGGCCCGCTCGGGACGCATCGGCGGCATCCGGGTCGAGCCGGGGCGGCTCACCGCCGCCGTCGAGGACGCCGACGGGCTCTGGGCGACCGCGGTCGACGTGCCCGTGCTGCCGGACGGCGACGTGGACGCGTTCCTCGAGGCGGTGGGTGCGGTGAGCGGCCGGGTCTCCGCGCTGCTGGCCGGCGACCTGCCGCACGAGCTGGTCGAGCACGCCGAGGAGGCCGGCGTCGAGCTGCTCCCGTACGGCGGTGAGCTGGCCGGCACCTGCACCTGCTCGGCCTGGGTCGACCCGTGCGTGCACGCCCTGGCGCTGCTGCACCAGGTCGGCTGGCTGCTCGACGCCGACCCGTTCGTCCTGCTGCACGTGCGCGGGCTGCCGCGCGAGCAGCTGCTGGCCCGGTTGCACGCCGAGCGCGCGCCGGCGACGGAGGAGCAGGAGGCCGATCCGGACCTGGACGTAGCCCACGACGCGGCCGCGCGGGCGGCGCGGTTCCTGGAGCGGCTGGAGTCCGGCGAGCCGGGCGACCTCGACCACCTGCTGTGAGCCGCCCGTAGCGTGGGGGCATGAGCACGACCACCCTCCACCTCGAGCACCGCTTCGCCGACGCGCTGCCCGAGCTGGCGGTCGACTGGCAGGCCGAGGCCGCGCCGGGGCCCACGCTGCTCGCGCTCGACGAGGAGCTGGCGGCCGAGCTGGGGCTCGATCCGGCGTGGCTGCGCACCGAGGACGGGCTCCGGCTGCTGACCGGCGAGCGGCCGCCGACGGGTGCCCGCCCGGTGGCCCAGGGCTACGCCGGTCACCAGTTCGGCGGGTACTCACCCCGCCTCGGCGACGGTCGCGCCCTCCTCCTCGGCGAGCTCACCGACCGCGAGGGCCGGCTGCGCGACCTCCACCTCAAGGGCTCGGGCCGCACCCCGTGGTCACGCGGCGGCGACGGCCTCGCGGTCGTCGGCCCGATGCTGCGCGAGCACCTCGTCTCGGCGGCCATGCACGCGCTCGGGGTCCCCACGACCCGCTCCCTCGGTGTCGTCGCCACCGGCCGCGCCGTCCAGCGCGAGCAGCCGCTCCCCGGCGCGGTGCTGGCCCGTGTCGCGTCGAGCCACCTGCGCGTCGGCACCCTGCAGTACGCCGCCGCGCTCGACCACCAGCAGCCCGGCGCCGGCCTGGTGCGCCGCGTCGTCGAACACGCCGCGACCCGCCACCACCCGCACGTCCTGGACGCCGACGTCCCGGCGCTGGCGCTGCTCGAGGAGGTCACCCGCGTGCAGGCCGAGCTGGTCGCCTCGTGGATGTCGGTCGGCTTCGTGCACGGGGTGATGAACACCGACAACGTCACGCTCTCGGGCGAGACCATCGACTACGGCCCCTGCGCCTTCCTCGACGGGTTCGACCAGGCCGCGGTCTTCAGCTCGATCGACACCGGCGGCCGCTACGCCTTCGGCCAGCAGCCGGCGATCACCCAGTGGAACCTCGCCCGGATGGCCGAGACGCTCCTGCCGCTCGTCGCCGAGCAGGCCGGCCTCGACCAGGACGGGGCGGTCGAGCGGTGCGTGGCTGTGCTCGAGACGTTCCCGACGCTCTATGGCGAGGCGTACGCCGCCCGGCTGGCCGCCAAGCTCGGCCTGCCGACCGGCCTGGACCCCGAGGTCCGCACCGCGCTGGTCGGCGACCTGCTGACGCTGATGCAGGCCGCCCGGGTCGACCACACCGGGTTCTTCCGCGACCTGGCCCGCGAGCTGCGGGGCACCGGCGGCGAGCAGGGGACCCCCGCCCGTGACCGGGTCCTCGACCTGCCCGCCTACGACGACTGGGCGACCCGCTGGCGCGCCCTCGGGCCGGACCCCGACGCCATGGACGCCGTCAACCCGGCGTACGTCCCCCGCAACCACCTGCTCCAGGCGGCCCTCGACGCCGCCGACGCCGGTGACCTCGCGCCGTTCGAGCGGATGCTCGAGGTGGTCACCCACCCGTTCGAGGAGCGCCCGGAGTGGGCCGCGTACGCACTCCCCGATCCCGCCGGCGGGCCGTTCGTGACCTACTGCGGGACCTGAACCGGGATAGTCCGCATTCGAATCAATGCTGGCCGCGCGCTCGGCATTGATTCGGATGCGGACTATCCCGCCCGCACCCCCAACGCCCCCAGCGCCATCGACACCAGCACCTGCCGCATCTCGGCGTCGGGCAGCAGGCCGGAGTGGGGCGTGGAGTTGATGAGCCCGAAGGCGGCGTGCGCCATCGCGCGGGCGGCGTCGAGGGACAGGTCGGGGTGCAGGGCGCGGAGCTGGTCGGCCCAGACGTCGACGTACGCGCGCTGGGTGGCTCGCACCTCCTCGCGCGCCTGATCGGGGAGCGAGGACCAGTCGCGGTCCTGGACGACGATGAGCGGCCGGTGCTCGAGGGCGAACCCGACGTGGTGGTCGACCAGCGCCGCGAGCGCCGCCGCGGGCGAGTCCGCCGCGCCGACGCACGCCCGGCCGCCGTCGAGCAGCCACCGGCTGATCGAGACCAGCATCTCCGCGAGCACCGCGTCCTTGGACGCGAAGTGCTTGTAGAGCGCCGGGCCGGTGATGCCGCAGGCGGCGCCGAGGTCGGCGACCGAGACGCCGTGGAACCCGCGCGCGGCGAACAGCTCGGCGGCGGTGCCGAGGATCTGCTCGCGGCGCGTGGTCACCCCGGCAGGTTAGCGGCCGCTAACTCACGGGTTCCCGTCCCGCTCCGGCTCGAACCCGTGCGTGGCTCACCACCCGTCGCGGATGATGGGGGCATGGCGGGGGACACCAGGCGATCGCGGCGCGCTGCCGCGACCTTCGCGCTGGCCGTCGCCCTCGTGGCCACCGGCGCCTTCCACATGCTGCTGGTGACCACCGACCTCGACGGCGCGTTCGCCGACGGCCGCGACGACGTCACCGCCACCGAGGACCCCCGTGACACCGCGCCTGCCTCCACGCCGGGTGCGCTGCCCGTCGACCCGCCACCCACCACGGCCGACCCGACCCCCAGCGCCACCAGCCCGTCAGCGCCGGCGCGCACCTGCCGGCCCCGCACCGCGCCGGTCGACCCCGACGCGGACGCCTCGGCGCTCTGCCTCGCCGAGACCCTCGACCGCTGGCTGGCCGACGGCGTCACCGCGGTCGGCCAGCAGGTCAACATCTCCAGCGACTCCTGGGACGAGCCGCTGTGGCGTCTGGAGCCGCAGCGTCCCGCAGTCGTCGGGTTCGACCTCGACGAGCTGGTCGCCGCTGCCCGCCGCGGCACCGACTGGACCGAGGACCTCGCGCTGATGGCCGCCGACGGCGTGGTCCTCACCGCCTCCTGGCACGCCCCCAACCCGTTCAGCGGCGGCGACTCCTTCGACCGCACCGGAGCGGACCGCCTCGAGGCGCTGCTGGAGGAGGACAGCGCCCCGGCCCGGCGCTTCGAGGCGGAGTGGGCCGCGGTGCTCGACGTCCTGGCCCGTCTCCAGGAGCAGGGGGCTGCGGTCCTGGTGCGGCCGCTGCACGAGGCCGGCGGCAGCTGGTTCTGGTGGGGCCGTCCCGACCCGAGCACCTACCGCGCGCTCTTCGCCGACCTCCAGCAGCAGGCCGCCGACGCCGGGGTCCACAACCTGCTGTGGTCCTACGGCGCCGCCGTCCGCACCTGGGAGGGCGTCGACGAGCCGCTCTCCCTGCTGCCCGACCGCGTGGACCTGGTCGGCCTGGACACCTACGACTGCGAGACGCCGCACCCCGACTGCGGCGGCCGCGACGCCGACGACCTGGCCCGCGACGAGGTCGACCTGACCGGGTACGCCGAGCTGGTCGCCGCCGCGCCCCGCGCCGCGCTGACCGAGGTCGGGCCCGCCCACTCGCCCGACGGCACGTGGGACCCGTCGGTCATCACCCGGACGCTGGCCCGCGAGGGGCTCCCCGCGGCCTACGCGCTGCTGTGGTTCGACGACTCCTTCGGCCGCAAGCAGGTCTCCTCCCTCAAGGGCGGGAGGGCCTGGCTCGAGTCCTGTCCCGACGCGCTCTGCCCGGTCGGCGCCGCGGGCTGAGCGCGGCGATCGCGCCCACCACCTCGTCGCCGCAGGTCGAGCCGGCGCATCAACACGCCTGCTCGGCGGGAAGTGGCCCGCCGGACGGTGGCGTCGCAGGTTAACGATCGCTAACCTGCTCGGGTGAGCACCCAGATGCGCGACCTCGTCGACGAGCTGCGCCAGCGCCTCGCGACGGTGCGGCAGGGCGGCAGCGAGGCCGCGAGGAAGAAGCACACCGACCGCGGGAAGCTGCTCGCGCGCGACCGGGTCGACCGGTTGCTCGACCCGGGCAGCCCGTTCCTGGAGCTGAGCCCGCTGGCGGCGTACGGGATGTACGGCGCGCCGGGGGAGACGCCGGTGCCCAGCGCCGGGGTCGTCGGAGGCATCGGTCGCATCCACGGCCGCGAGTGCGTCGTCGTGGCCAATGACGCGACCGTCAAGGGCGGCACCTACTACCCGATGACGGTCAAGAAGCACCTGCGCGCGCAGACGATCGCGGCCGAGAACAACCTGCCGTGCATCTACCTCGTCGACTCCGGCGGCGCGTTCCTGCCGATGCAGGACGAGGTGTTCCCCGACCGCGAGCACTTCGGGCGGATCTTCTTCAACCAGGCCAACATGTCCGCCCGCGGCATCCCGCAGATCGCTTCGGTGATGGGCTCGTGCACGGCCGGCGGCGCCTACGTGCCGGCGATGTCGGACGAGACGGTCATCGTCAAGGAGCAGGGCACGATCTTCCTCGGCGGCCCGCCGCTGGTGAAGGCCGCCACCGGCGAGGTCGTCACCGCCGAGGAGCTCGGCGGCGGCGAGGTCCACGCCCGCCGCTCCGGCGTGGTCGACCACCTCGCCGAGGACGACGCCCACGCGCTGGCCATCGTGCGCGGCATCGTCGACACCTTCAGCAGGCAGACCACGGCCGCTCCCTGGGAGGTCCGCGAGCCCGAGGAGCCCCTGGAGTCCCCGAAGTCGATCTACGACGTCGTACCCGCCGACGTCCGCACCCCCTACGACGTGCGCGACGTCATCCGCCGCATCGTCGACGGCTCGCGGCTGCAGGAGTTCAAGGAGCTGTACGGCGAGACGCTGGTCTGCGGGTTCGCCCACGTCTGGGGCCACCCGGTCGGCATCGTCGCCAACAACGGCATCCTCTTCAGCGAGTCCGCGCTCAAGGGCGCGCACTTCATCGAGCTGTGCAACCAGCGCGGCATCCCGCTGGTCTTCCTGCAGAACATCTCCGGCTTCATGGTCGGCCGGGAGTACGAGAACAACGGCATCGCCCGCGACGGCGCCAAGCTGGTCACCGCGGTCGCCTGCTCGGTGGTCCCCAAGTTCACCGTCGTGATCGGCGGCTCGTACGGCGCCGGCAACTACGGCATGTGCGGTCGCGCCTACGACCCGCGGTTCCTGTGGATGTGGCCCAACGCGCGGATCTCGGTGATGGGCGGCGAGCAGGCCGCCTCGGTGCTCGCGACCGTGGCCAACCGTCCCGACGACGAGGCGTTCAAGGACCCCATCCGCGCGCAGTACGAGGAGCAGGGCTCGCCCTACTACGCCTCCGCGCGGCTGTGGGACGACGGGATCATCGATCCCGCCGACACCCGCCGGGTCCTCGGCATGGCGCTCTCGGCCGCCGCCAACGCGCCGGTGGCGGATCCGAACTACGGAATCTTCAGGATGTGACGTGAACACCCTCCTCATCGCCAACCGCGGAGAGATCGCCCGCCGCGTGATCCGCACCGCCCGCCGCCTGGGCTGGCGGACCGTCGCGATCCACTCCGACCTCGACGCCGGGGCGCTGCACGTGCGCGAGGCCGACGACGCGGTGCGGGTGGAGTCCTACCTCGACGTCGACGAGGTGGTGGCCGCCGCCCGCGAGAGCGGCGCCGGCTACGTCCACCCGGGCTACGGCTTCCTCTCCGAGCGGGCCCCGTTCGCCCGTGCGCTCGCCGAGGCCGGCATCACCCTGGTCGGCCCCAGCGCCGATGTGATGGACGCGATGGGCCGCAAGGACGCCGCCCGCGAGGTCGCGGTCGCTGCCGGCGTGCCGGTCGTGCCGTCCTACGACCTCGACGACGACCCGGCGAGCTTCGCCTACCCGGTGCTGGTCAAGGCCGCGGCCGGCGGTGGCGGCAAGGGCATGCGCGTGGTGCGCAGCGCCGCCGACTACGCGGAGGGCTTCGCCGCGGCGCAGCGCGAGGCGCGCTCGGCGTTCGGCGACGACACGATCCTGGTGGAGAAGTACGTCGAGTCCGGCCGCCACGTCGAGGTCCAGGTCATGGGGGACACCCACGGCCACGTGGTGCACCTCTTCGAGCGCGACTGCTCGACCCAGCGCCGCCACCAGAAGGTGCTGGAGGAGGCACCGGCCCCGGCGATCACCGAGGAGCAGCGTGCGGCGATCACCGGCGCGGCCGTGGCGCTGGCCGCGCAGTGCGGCTACACCGGCGCCGGCACCGTGGAGTTCCTGCTGGACAACGCGACCGGCGAGTTCTACTTCCTGGAGATGAACACCCGCCTCCAGGTCGAGCACCCCGTCACCGAGGAGGTCGTGCGGGTCCGCGGGCAGCGCGTCGACCTCGTCGAGCTGCAGCTGCGGGTCGCCACCGGCGAGCCCCTGGGCATCGACCAGGACGACGTGACGCTCCAGGGCCACGCCATCGAGGCGCGGGTCTACGCCGAGGACTCCTTCGGCGGCTTCCTCCCGCAGGCCGGGCGCGCCGGCGAGGTGCGCTGGCCGACCGGCGACCGGGTCCGCGTGGACCACTCGCTGGTCAGCGGGCAGGAGGTCTCGACGTCGTACGACCCGATGCTCGGCAAGGTGGTCGCCGGCGGCACCGACCGGGAGGACGCCCGGCGGCGCCTGGTGGCCGCGCTCGACGACACCGTCGTGCTCGGGCTGACCACCAACACCGGGTTCCTGCGGGCGCTGGCCGACCACGCGGCGTTCCGCGACGTCGGGCACGAGGGGGGTCTCGACACCGCCTGGCTCGACCGGGTCGACGTCGCCACCGAGGTGCCCGCCCCGACCACCGACGAGGCGAGGCAGCTCGCGGCGTGGGCGGTCCACCTGGCCGAGTCCGAGACCACCGGTCCCTTCGCCTCCGACGGCTTCCGCCTCGGCGCCCCGCCCGCCCCGGTCGTGGTGCCGCTCGACGAGGACGTCGTGCTCGGCCGCCGCCCGCGGCTGGACCCGGCCGCCCACGTCACCCCCGCCTCGGTCGAGGTCGTGCTGCGCGGCCAGCGCTTCCGTTTCGAGCGCGGCGACCTGGCCGGCGACCACGCCGACGAGCACACCGGCGACCTCGTCGCCCCCATGCCCGGCACCGTCCTCGACGTCCGCGTCGAGGTGGGTGGCACCGTGGAGGAGGGGCAGGTGCTCGGCGTGCTGGAGGCGATGAAGATGGAGCTCGCGCTCAAGGCGCCGTACGCCGGCACCGTGACCGTCGTCGACGCGACCGTGGGGCGGCAGGTGCCGCTGGGGCACGTGCTGTTCCACGTGGAACCAACGGGTCAGGAGGACCAGGAGTGACCGGCGTCATCACCCGCGCCACGCCCGTGCCCGCACCGGGGCTGCCCGGGCGGGTGCGGATCTACGAGGTCGGCCCGCGCGACGGCCTGCAGAACGAGCAGGGCGTCATCCCGGTGGAGGTGAAGGAGGAGTTCGTGCGGCGGCTGCTGGCCGCCGGGCTGCCGGTCGTCGAGGCCACCTCCTTCGTCCACCCGCGCTGGGTGCCGCAGCTGGCCGACGCCGCCGAGCTGATGACCCGCCTTGGTCCCGAGGGCGTCGAGTGCCCCGTGCTGGTGCCCAACGAGCGCGGCCTGGACCGGGCGCTCGAGCTCGGCCTGCGGCACGTGGCGGTCTTCGCCAGCGCC
>Ga0208056_100044_pt1 | contig 51031 bp, 52 predicted proteins | sample DeeseametaMP2052_FD_184178 | JGI IMG/M metagenome (GOLD analysis project Ga0208056, IMG submission 184178) | Marine microbial communities from the Deep Pacific Ocean - MP2052 (SPAdes) | ecosystem: Environmental > Aquatic > Marine > Oceanic | place: West of Cabo San Lucas, Mexico, North Pacific...
GACGACCCGCTCCCGCCGCTGCCCGCCGACCACGGCGACGTCACCGCCGGCGGTCGCCTGCACTGGGTGCCCCGCGACCACGCCGGCCTGCTCCGGCGTACGACCCAGCTCTCGACGTGGCTCGCGGAGGCCCGGCCGGCCGCGGTCGTCGTCGACGTTTCCGTCGAGGTCTCGTTGCTGGTGCGGCTGCACGGGGTCCCCGTCGTGGGGGTCGTGCTGCCGGGTGAGCGCACCGACGCCCCGCACCGGCTGGCGCTGGACATCGCCGACGCCCTGGTCGGCTGCTGGCCCGACGAGGCGACCGCCGCCATGCTGCCCGGGCTCCCCGACGACGTCCGCGCGCGGGTCCACGGGGTCGGTGGGCTCTCGCGGCACCCGGTCGGCGACGTGCCTCCTCCCGGTCGACGCACGGTCCTCTACCTCGGCGGTGCCGGGGGCCACGACCTGGGCGACGCCGAGCTCGACGCACGGCTCGCGGCCGCGCAGGAGCAGACGCCCACGTGGACCTGGGAGGTGGCCGACGCGCGTCGCTGGCGCCCCGACACCCGGACGCTGCTGCACGGGGCCGACGTCGTCGTCACCCACACCGGGCAGAACGCCGTCGCCGAGGTCGCCGCCGCCCGTCGCCCGGCGGTGCTGGTGCCGCAGCGGCGCCCCCACGACGAGCAGGCAGCCACCGCCCGGGTCCTCGCGACCGGCGGCTGGCCGGCCGTCGTCGAGCCCACGCTGCCGGCCGACAGATGGGCGGAGCGGCTCGAGCGCTGCGCAGCCCTCGACGCCACGACGTGGGCACGGTGGTGCGACGGCGGCGCCGCCGACCGGTTCGCCGACGTGGTGGCCGGGGTGGCCGGGGTCGCCGACTCGGCCGGCGCCGGCTCCGTCCTCGAGCGGAGCGCCTCGTGAGCGGCGTCGCGGTGGTGACCACCGCCCACGGCCGGCACGACCACCTGCGCCGCCAACGGGTCTCGCTGGCGGCCGGCACGGTCGTGCCGGACGTGCACGTCGTCGTCGCGATGGACGACCCGGCCGTGGCCGGCGTCGCGGTGGGCGACGGCCCGCCCGTCGAGGTGCTCGCGGTCGGCCGGGACCCGCTCGGGCTGCCGCTCGCCGCGGCCCGCAACCTCGGCATGGCCCATGCCGCGCGCGCCGGCTGCGACGTCCTCATCGGCCTCGACGTGGACTGCCTGGCCGGCCCCACCATGGTCGCCGGGTACGCCGCCACCGTCCGCGACGACCCCGCGACCGTGTGGTCGGGGCCGGTGACCTACCTCCCGCCGCCACCGCCACGCGGCTACGACCTCGGCACGCTCGCCGCGCTCGACGACCCGCACCCCGCCCGACCCGCGCCCGCCCCCGGCGAGCGTCGACGCGGTGCGCCCCCCGAGCTGTTCTGGTCGCTGTCCTACGCCGTCGGCTCGGCCACCTGGGAGCGCTGCGGCGGCTACTGCGAGGAGTACGTCGGCTACGGCGGCGAGGACACCGACCTCGGCCGGTCGCTGCTCGCCCAGGGCATCGGACTGGGCTGGACGGGCGACGCCCGCGCCTACCACCAGCACCACCCCGTGTCCTCCCCACCGGTGGAGCACCTGCACGACGTGCTGCGCAACGGGCGGCTGTTCCGCGACCGGTGGGGTGAGTGGCCGATGCGAGGGTGGCTGGAGCAGTTCGAGCGCCGCGGTCTGGTGCGTCGCGACGGCGCGGAGTGGGTACTCGTCGAGGACGGGACCGACCACGAGGCACGAGGAGAGCGAGCATGGCGATGACCGAGCCGACCACGACCGGACTGGCAGCGCCCGCGACCCTCGGGCCTGTCGAGGGCCCCGAGGGCCCCGAGGGCCTGGGCGAGGACGCCCCGGTCCGGCCCCGGACCGCCTTCGTGGGGCGGCTGGAGATCCAGTGGGACCCCCGGATCCTCGAGCCGCGACCGTGGGTGGCCGAGCAGTCACGGTGGGCGGCGCTGCTGCTCACCGACCTGCCGCCCGGGCCGGTGCTGGAGCTGTGCTCGGGGGCGGGACACATCGGCCTGCTCGCCGTGGCCGGCACCCGCCGCGAGCTCGTCTGCGTCGACGTCGACCCCGTGGCCTCGCGCTACGCCGCGGACAACGCCCGCCGCAACGGGCTCGCCGACCAGGTGAGCGTCCGCACGGAGACGATCGCGGACGCGGCCGAGCACCCGACGGCGTACTCCCTGGTGCTGGCGGACCCGCCGTGGGTCTCCTCGCACGAGGTGACCCGGTTCCCGGAGGACCCGGTGCGCGCCATCGACGGCGGTGCCGACGGCAGCGCGCTGGCGATCGACTGCGTGCGCACCGCGAGCCGGGTGCTGGCGCCGGGCGGGGCGCTGGTGCTGCAGGTGGGCGACGAGGCCCAGCTCGACGGGCCGGTGGCCGCGGCCGGCGCCGAGCACGGCCTGGTCGAGGTGGAGCGCCGCGTCTACGAGCGCGGGGTGCTGGCGCTGCTGCGACGGCCAGGCGACGGTCCAGGCGACGGCGGGGACGCCGGAGGAGGAGCCGTCAGCGGGTGAGCGGGGCCGATGCCGGGGTCGGGGCGGCCGGTGCCAGGCCGATGACCGGGTTCTCCTCGCGGTTGACGTCGTCACCCTGGATGAGCCCGATCACCACCATGGTGCCGAGCACCAGCACGATGATGGCGATGACGATCGCGGCGACGACCTTGGGGCGGTCCACGGTGTTCCCCTTCCAGGAGCGGATGCGTGGTTCGAGCCTGCCAGCCGAGCGGCGGGACCGTCCCACCCCTGCGGCTTCACTCGGTCAGGTGGCCCGTCGCCTGCACCGGGCTCGTTACCGTCGGTCGGCATGAGCCCCGACGCCGACCAGCGCGCCACGACCGTCGTCCTCGACATCGACGGGACCCTCGTCGACTCCGTCTACCTGCACGTCCACGCGTGGGTGCGGGCCTTCCACCAGGTCGGCCTCACGGTGGCCTCCCACCGCATCCACGGCGCGATCGGCATGGGCGGCGACCGCATCGTGACCCACCTGGCCGGCGAGGCGGCCGAGGAGTGCATCGGCGACGAGGTCCGCGCCCGTCACGACGAGCTGTTCGAGTCGGTCCTCGGGGACGTGCGTCCCACCCGGGGCACCGACGAGCTCCTGCAGGCCCTGCGCGACCGGGGCCTCCGGCTGGTCGTCGCCAGCTCGGCGAACGCCGAGACGACCGACGCGCTGCTCCAGGCCGCGGGTGCGGCGACCCTGGTGGAGGAGGTCACCACCGGCGACGACGTCGGCCACTCCAAGCCGCACCCCGAGCCGGTCGAGCAGGTGCTGGAGAAGGCCGGCTCCGGCGCCGCGTTCATGCTCGGCGACGCCCCCTGGGACGGCGAGGCGGCGCGCGAGGTGGGGGTCCGGTTCGTCGCGGTCCGCACCGGCGGGTTCAGCGACGAGGTGCTGCGCGACGCGGGCGCCGAGCACGTCTTCGACGACCCCGCCGACCTGCTCGAGCACCTGGACGAGGTCCTGGGCTGAGCTCCCGGCGGCGCCGCGCGCTCAGCGACCCGGCAGCCGCCGGTCCAGCAGGGCCGCCCGGGCGGCGTTGGCGCCGGGGGCGCCGTGCACGCCACCACCGGGGTGGGCCGAGCTCGAGGCCAGGTAGAGGCCGCGTAGCCCGGTGCCGGGCCGCCCCGTCCCGGGCCAGGGCCGCAGCACCAGCATCTGGTGCAGCTGCGAGGTCCCGCCGTTGACGGCCCCGCCGACCAGGGAGGCGTTGCGCGCCTGCAGCTCGTGGGGCCCGAGCACGCGCCGGGCCAGCACCCGGTCGCCGAACCCCGGTGCCAAGGCCTCGATCCGCGCCTGGATCCGGTCCCCGAGCTTCTCGGTCTCCGCCGCGTCCCAGCGTCCCGTGATGCCGTCGCCGCCCGCGTCCCCGCGGACCCGGTGCGGCACGTGGGTGTAGGCCCACAACGACTCGGTGCCCGCGGGGGAGCGGGTGGGGTCGGTGGTGGTCATCTGGCCGGCGAGGAGGTACGGCGCGGCCGGCACCAGCCCGGTGGCGACCTGGCTCGTGGCCTCGTGCATCTGCTCGGGGGAGTCGCCGACGTGGAAGCTGCCGGGTGCGACGGTCGGCGGCGTCTCCCACGGGACCGGACCCGACAGCGCCCAGTCGACCTTGACCGTGGCCGGGTCGAGCTCGAAGTGACGCAGCCCCCGGCGTACCCGCGCCGGATGGTCCTCCTCGTCGACGAGCGAGCCCCACAGCACCGGGACGCTGACGGCGCCGAGCACGGCGTGCCGGGCCCGGACCTCCCGCCCCGCCGCGCGTACGCCGACGGCCCGGCCGTCCCGCACGACCACGCGCTCGACCGGGGTGCTGGTGCGCAGCTCGCCGCCCAGCGACACGAACCGGCGCGCCATGGCCGCGGTCAGCCCACCGGCTCCGCCCACCGGCACGGGGAACCCGTCGGCCTGCGCCAGCATGGTCATGATCAGGCCGAAGGCCCCCGAGCCGGGCGCGTCCAGCGGGATGTCGGCGTGCCCCGCGCTGCCGCTGACCAGCAGCCGCGCGTCGTCCCCGGTGAAGCGGCCCCAGCCCGCCCCGAGGGCCGGCGTCAGGAGCTGGCGGACCGTGCCCAGGGCGCCGTGGCGCGCCAGCGCCAGACCGGCCCGGGCACCGCCGCGCACCGGCGGGAAGGGGCTCAGCAGCAGGTCGAGCAGCCCGGGGCCGATGGCGTCCCACTGCCGGCACAGGTCCAGCCAGGCCTCGCCGTCCCCGGGGTGCGCGGCCTCCATGCCCGCGGCCGTGTCCTCGCGGTCGCGGTGCACGAGGGCCCACCGGCCGGGCAGCGGGTGGCCCAGCGGGGCGGGCGGCGTGGTCCACCGCAGCCCGTGGGACCCCAGGTCCAGCCGGTCGACCACGGGGGAGGCCGCGGCGAAGGGGTAGAAGGCGCTGAAGGTGTCCTGGACGAAGCCGGGGTGCAGCTCGTCGTCGTGACGCACCGCGCCGCCGACCCCGTCCGCGGCCTCGAGGACCAGGACCGACCACCCGGCGTCCGCGAGGAGGTTCGCGGCGACCAGGCCGTTGGGTCCTGCGCCGACCACCACGGCGTCGACGGTGGCGGGCAGCTCGGAGGTCATGCGTCCATCGTCGCGGGCGCGGTCAAGGGCTCAGCCGACCTCAGCCGACCTCAGCGGACCTCAGCCGGCGCTCCGTCGCTCGGCCAGGTAGGCCAGGCGCCGCAGCGACTCGACGTTGCGCCAGCCCAGCATCGCGTGGCGCAGCGGGGGCGGGACCAGGCGCCCGGGCCCGTGGCTGGCGTCCTCCTCGATCGTGACCAGGGTGTCGGCGCCCTGGGGCTCGAGGGTGACCGTCACCGCGGCCTGTCCGCCGGGCCATGCCTTGGCGGTGAGCCGGAGCATCCGGCCGGGGTCGCACGCCTCGGCCACGGTCTCGTCGTCGAGGAGCAGGGGCCACGAGCCGACCGAGTGGTGCAGCCGGGCGCCCTCGGCCGGCCAGTGGTCGTCGACCTCGCGCATCCGGGACGCACCGACCACCCACAGCGGGTAGAGCCAGCCGTCGGCGAGGACGTCCCAGACCTGGTCGGGGGTGGCGTGCACGACGCGGGTGTTGGTGCTCATGGCTCCACCCTTCCCCGCCGTGGTCGCCCGCTCCTCGCCCAGAGGTGTGAGGTCGTCCCCGATCCCAGGCGTGGCGCGCAGATGACGCCCGGAAGGGTGGGAGGACTCCTCGATCGACGGGGCAGCGTCGGGGCTGCGGCACGCACGGTGCCGCGTCCACGACTCGGGAGGGACCCCGGCATGGCCGAGAGCATCTGGTGGAAGCAGCGCGGCACGCCCGCGGTCGACGGCGAGCTGCCGACCGGGCAGGTCGACGTGGCCGTGGTCGGGGCCGGCGTGACCGGTCTGACCGCCGCGCTGCTGCTGGCGCGCGCCGGGCTGGGCGTCGTCGTGCTCGAGGCCCGGCACCCCGGGGCCGTCACCACCGGCCGCACCACCGGCAAGGTCTCCGCGCTCCAGGGGACGATGCTCTCGCGGATGCTCCGCGCCGGCCGGCGCGAGTCGGCGGCGGCGTACGTCGCCAGCACGCTGCGCGCCCAGGAGTGGCTCGCCGCGGAGGCCGACGGTCTGGGGCTCGGGCTCGAGCGCAGGCCGGCGGCGACCTACGCCCCGACCGCGCGGGCGACGGGGACGGTCCGCGGCGAGCACGACGCGGCCCGCGACCTCGGCCTGCCCGTGCGTTGGTCGGACGGTCCCGACCTGCCGGTCCCGGCGGCCGCCGCGACGCTGCTCGACGACCAGCTGCAGCTCGACCCCGGACAGCTCGTCGAGCGGCTGCTCGCCGCGGCCCTCGAGGCGGGTGCCGTGGTCGTCGGGGACACGCGCGTCCAGCGCGTGCGCCAGCGGGGCGACGGGGTGCACCTGGAGGTCTCGCACGGTGGCGACGAGGCCCGGGTCAGCGCGGGCCGCGTGCTGCTGGCCACCGGAGCGCCCGTGGTCGACCGGCGCATGCACTTCGCGCGGGTCACCGCCCAGCGCAGCTACATCCTGGCCGTCGACACCGCCGGGGCCCCCGAGACCATGGCGCTGTCCGGCGGTGGCCCGTCCCGGTCGTTCCGCAGCGCCGAGGTCGACGGTCGGCGCATCCTGCTGGTGGGCGGTGCCGGGCACGAGACCGGACGGGGCCGCGCCGAGAACCGTCGGGTCGACGAGCTGCGCGCCTGGACCTCCGAGCACTGGCCGGACGCGGTCGAGCTCGGCGCCTGGTCGGCCCAGGACTACACGACGACCGACCACCTCCCGCTGGTCGGCAGCCTCGGGGGAGCGAGCCCCGGCGTGCACCTGGCCACCGGGTTCAACAAGTGGGGCCTCACCAGCGGCGTGGCCGCCGCCCTGTCCTTCACCGGCGACGTGCTGGGGGTGCCGGAGCCCTGGGCCGACGACCTCTACGGTCGCCGGGCCCGGCTGCGCGACGTCCCCGCGCTGGCCGGCGTCCAGGTCGGTGTCGCCCTCGGCGGCGCCGCCGCCGCGGCCGGCCTGGCCGCACCCGTCGAGACCTCGGGCCGTCGTGCCGTGGGTGAGGACTGCCGGCTGCTGCCGGTGTGCACCCACCTCGGTGGCCCGCTGCGCTGGAACCCTCACGAGGGCAGCTACGACTGCCCCCTGCACGGCTCCCGCTTCGACCGGGACGGGCAGGTCCTCGAGGGCCCCGCCACCCGGCCGCTGCGCCGCCTGCCCGCACGGGACTGACGGGCCGCCGGCCCCGGTCCCCCCACGACCTCCCGGTCCGGACCCCGCGTGACGGGCGCCGGACCGGGACGACAGAGGACGGCCCCGTGCCGTCCGCCTCCCTGCAGAAGGAGCACCCCATGAGCGACCCGACCATCCCCGGAGCCCCCGCCCCCCAGCCGCCCTCGGTGCAGGAGCCCCGGGAGCCCCACGACCCCCTGCCCCCCAAGCCCGACCAGGGCGCGCCCGAGCTGCGCACCGCCACCGGAGAGGCGCTGGAGGGCGAGGAGGGCACCGCTCGCGGCCAGCAGGGCCGCTGGCTGACGACCGCCACCGGCGTGAAGCTGCGCGACACCGACCACTCGCTCAAGGCCGGACCGCGCGGCCCGACCCTGCTGCAGGACCACCACCTGCGCGAGAAGATCACCCACTTCGATCACGAGCGCATCCCCGAGCGGGTCGTGCACGCCCGGGGAGCTGCCGCCCACGGCTACTTCGAGGGCTACGGCACCGCCGGTGAGATCTGCCTGGCCAGCGTCTTCGAGAAGGGCCGTCGTACGCCGACGTTCGTGCGGTTCTCCACGGTGCTGGGCAGCCGCGGGTCGGCCGACACCGTGCGCGACACCCGAGGGTTCGCGACGAAGTTCTACACCGACGAGGGCAACTGGGACCTGGTCGGCAACAACATGCCGGTCTTCTTCATCCAGGACGGCATCAAGTTCCCCGACATCATCCACGCCGGCAAGCCGCACCCGGACCGCGAGATCCCGCAGGCGCAGTCCGCGCACGACACGTTCTGGGACTTCGTCTCGCTGCACACCGAAGCCCAGCACCACACCATCTGGAACATGTCCGACCGCGGCATCCCGCGCTCCTACCGGATGATGGAGGGCTTCGGCGTGCACACCTTCCGGGTGGTCAACGCCGAGGGCGCCACGTCGCTGGTGAAGTTCCACTGGAAGCCGAAGCTGGGCGTGCACTCCCTCACCTGGGAGGAGGCCCAGATGCTCGGCGGCCTCGACCCCGACTTCCACCGCCGCGACCTCGCCGACGCCATCGAGGCCGGCGCGTTCCCGGAGTGGGAGCTGGGCGTCCAGGTCTTCCCCGACACCGAGGACCAGACCTTCCACGGCATCGACCTGCTCGACCCGACCAAGCTGGTGCCCGAGGAGATCGCACCGGTGCAGCCGATCGGCAAGATGGTGCTGGACCGCAACCCCACCAACTACTTCGCCGAGACCGAGCAGGTCGCCTTCCACACCGGTCACCTCGTGCCCGGCATCGACGTCACCGACGACCCGCTGCTGCAGGCCCGCAACTTCTCCTACCTCGACACCCAGCTCTCGCGGCTGGGCGGGCCGAACTTCAACCAGCTGCCGATCAACCGGCCGCACGCGCCGGTCAACGACATGCTGCGCGACGGCATGCACCAGCACGCCGTGCACCCGGGGGTCGCGCCCTACCGGCCCAACTCCCTCGACGGCGGGTGCCCCTTCAGCCTGGAGAACCAGGGCGAGGACCTCAGCGACGAGCAGAAGCGGGCCTTCGTCGACGCCGCCGCGAGCATCGAGGCCAGCCGCAAGGTCCGGGCCAACCCGGCGTCGTACGACGACCACTTCAGCCAGGTGCGGCTGTTCTGGCTCTCGTTGAGCCCGGTGGAGAAGGAGCACGTGGTCCGCGCCTACACCTTCGAGCTGGGCAAGTGCTACGAGCAGGCCATCAAGGAGCGGCAGCTGCAGGCGCTCGCCAACGTCGACGAGGACCTGTGCGCGCAGGTGGCCGCGGGGCTGGGTCTCCCGGCCCTCGAGCCGACCACGGCGATCGCGGACGTCGAGCCGAGCCCGGCCCTGTCCCAGCTCGGCCAGACCTGGCCCACCGACGGGCGGATCGTGGGACTGGTCGTGGACGCCACGACCCCCGCCGACCAGGTGCAGCCGGTGCGTGACGCGATCTTCGAGGCCGGCCTGGTGCCCTTCGTCGTCGGTCCCCGCGGAGGCGAGATCGACGGGGTGCCGGTCCAGCGGACCTTCGCCACGGGTCGCTCCGTCGAGCTCGACGCCGTGCTGCTGCTGGCCGCCCCGGTCCCCGCCCCGGACGCCCTCGGCGCCCGTGACGAGAAGGCCGCCGGCGAGGGCGCCGTCGACCCGCGCGTCCGGCTGCTGGTGGAGGAGTGCTTCCGCCACAGCAAGGCCGTGGGCGCCACCTCGGCCGGACAGGCGGTGCTCGAGGCCGCCGGCGTCGACCCGCAGTCCGTCGGGGTCGTCGTCGGCGACGACCCGTCGAGCGCCTGGGAGCAGCTCTCCGCGCTGCTGCCCGCCCACCGTGCCTGGGACCGCTTCCCGGCGACCCTGGCCTGACCCGGACCCCACTCGAGGAGAGGAGAGACCATGAAGGCAGTCACCTGGCAGGCACCTCGCAAGATCAGCGTCGAGGAGGTGCCCGACCCGACCATCCAGGAGCCCACCGACGCCGTCGTGCGGATCACCACGACGGGTCTGTGCGGGTCCGACCTGCACCTGTACGAGCCGCTGGCCCCGTTCATGTCCGCCGGCGACGTCATCGGCCACGAGCCGATGGGCATCGTCGAGGAGGTTGGGCCCGGCGTGCGCGACCTCGCCGTCGGCGATCGCGTGGTGGTCCCGTTCAACATCAGCTGCGGCAGCTGCTGGACCTGCTCGCGAGGGCTGCACAGCCAGTGCGAGACCACGCAGAACCGCGACACCGGCACCGGCGCCAGCCTGTTCGGCTACTCCTCGCTGTACGGCGCGGTGCCGGGCGGGCAGGCCGAGCTGCTGCGCGTCCCCTTCGCGGACTTCCTGCCGATGAAGGTCCCGCACGGCCCCGTCGACGACCGCTTCGTGCTGCTGTCCGACGTGCTGCCCACCGCCTGGCAGGGGGTGGAGTACGCCGAGCTCCCCGACGACGGGGTGCTGCTGGTCATGGGTGCCGGCCCGATCGGCGACATGGCCGCACGCATCGCCATGCACCGCGGCCACCGCGTCCTGGTGGCCGACCGGGAGCGGGACCGACTCGCCCGCGTCGCCGCCCGCGGGGCGGAGACCATCGACCTCAACGAGGTCGACGACGTGGCCGAGGAGGTGCGCTCGCGCACCGGTGGCCGTGGTGCCGACTCGGTCATCGACGCCGTCGGCATGGAGGCCTTCGGCAACAAGGTCGTCGAGGCCACCCACAAGGTCGTCGGCCTGCTGCCCGACGCCCTGGCCGGGCCGTTCATGCAGGCGGCCGGGATCGACCGGCTCGCGGCGCTGCACGGCTCGATCGACGCCGTGCGACGCGGTGGGACGGTGTCGCTGCTCGGCGTCTACGGCGGTGCCGTGGACCCGATGCCGATGATGCAGATGTTCGACAAGCAGATCCAGATGCGGATGGGCCAGGCCAACGTCCGACGCTGGACCGACGACATCATGCCGCTGCTGGTCGACGACGCGGACCCGTTGGGCACCGAGGACTTCGTGACCCACCACCTCCCGCTCACCGAGGCGCCCGAGGCCTACCAGCGCTTCCGTGACAAGGAGGACGGCGTGGTCAAGGTGGTCTTCACGCCCTGACCCGCCGAGAGGTCGCTCGCGCACGGCCCAGAGGTCGGTGACGCACGGGCCGGCGCCCCAGCCAGGGGTGCCGGCCCGTCGTCGTGCGGCCGCCGGTCAGGCGGGCTTCAGCAGCTGCCGCTCGCGCACCAGCTCGGTGGCCAGGGTGCGGTAGCCCACCCGGTCGAACAGCACCGTCACGGTGTCGCGGGTGAGGTCGGTGATCGTGCCCCGACCGAACCTGCGGTGGCGCAAGCCCGCCTCCGGGCGCAGCCCGTCGAGGTCGCGCAGCGTCTCCAGCGGCTGCGCACCGCCCTCGGCGCTGCAGGTGTCGCACCGCCCGCAGGGCTCCTCGGAGAGGTCGCCGAAGTGGTGGCGCAGCACCAGGTCGCGGCAGTGCGGCGAGTCGGCGTACTCCCGCACCCGCTCGACCTGGGTGCGGCGCAGCGTGCGCTCGGCATCGGCCCGTCGACGTACGGCGTCGGCCAGCCGGTCCACGTCCTGCGACGGGTCCGCGTCGCCGGCGGTCAGCAGCGCGAGCACCCGGCCCACGGTCCGCCGACCGAGGCCGGTGCTGGACGCGAGGGTCCGCACGTCGGCGTCGGGTGCGTCCCGCCACGCCTCCGCGACGCGACGGACCGACGCGGAGCGGGGCCGGCCGCCGGCGAAGAAGTGCCCGAGGGAGAGGTCCTCGTCGCGGAACAGCAGCTCGGCCACGGCCTGCCGCCCGTCGCGGCCCGCCCGGCCGGACTCCTGGTAGTAGACGTCGAGCGACTCCGGGGCCTGCGCGTGCAGGACGAAGCGCACCTCCGGCTGGTGGACGCCCATGCCGAACGCGGAGGTCGCCACCACCACGTCGACGTCGCCGGCGTGGAAGGCGTTGTGCACCTCCTCGCGACGCGCCCGGGGGAGCCCGGCGTGGTAGGAGGGGGCGCGCAGACCGGCCTCGGTCAGGCGTGCGGCGAGGGACTCGGCATCTCGACGGGTGCGCACGTAGACCAGCCCCAGCCCGCCCTCGGTCTCTTCGCGCAGCGCACGGACCCGGTCCTCGACCAGCGCGGGGCGCTCGGAGTCCTCGTGCAGCCGCAGCACGCGCAGGGTCAGCTCGGGGCGCTCGAAGCCCAGGACCTGCTCGGTCCCGCCGAGGCCCAGCACCCGGTGCACGTCCTTGCGCACCGCGGAGGACGCGGTCGCGGTCACGGCCACGGTCGGCGGGGAGCCCCACGCCTCACGGACCTGGCCGAGCGCGGCGTACGCCGGCCGGAAGTCGGTGCCCCACGTCGAGACGCAGTGCGCCTCGTCCACCGCGAGCAGCGCGGGCGGGTGCTCGGCCAGCAGGTCGCGCAGCCGGCCGCCCTCGAGCTGCTCGGGGGAGGTGTAGAGCAGCCGCAGGGTGCCGTCCCGCACGGCCGACTCCGCGGCATCGAGGTCGGCCGCGGACTCCGCCGAGGTCCAACGTGCGGCGAACCCCTCGCCGGCGCTGGAGTCCAGCCCACGCACCTGGTCGCCGGCCAGGCTCAGCAGCGGCGTCACCACGACGCACAACCGCTCGGCGGCCGCCGCGGCGAGCTGGAAGACCAGCGACTTGCCGGTGCCCGTCGGTGCGACGAGCAGCACGTCGTGCCCCTCGAGCAACCGGCGTACGGCGCTGAGCTGGTCGGTCGTGGGCTCGGGCACGTCGAGCAGGTCGGCGGCGAGCGAGCAGAGCTGGGGGTCCGAGACGGTCACGCCCTCCGGTACCCACGCGCCCGCGGGCGCTAGCCACCCTCTCGGGTAGCTGTCACACGTGGCCCACCAGTGGCGGCGGCCCGGAGGTGAGCGGACGGAGGTCCACGTCCCCCAGGGCGCCGCGCAGGTCGCCCAGGATGCGCGTGAGGAGCCGGGAGACCTGGGCCTGCGTCACCCCGATCAGCTCGCCGATCTCACCTTGGCTCAGCTCCTCGGTGAACCGGAGCCGGATGATCTCCCGGTCAAGCCCGGACAGCGTCCGCAGCGCGGGCTCGAGGACCATGCGGTTCTCGACGTGGTCCAGCCGCTGCACCTCCCCGCGGATGGTGGGGACGGCGAACGTGAGCAGGTCGTCGGCGCGCGAGGGGTCGAAGCGGCCGACGGCCTTGGTCAGCCCCTCGTAGGCGGCCTGGCGCAGGTCGTCGTCGGCGAGGCCGCGGCGTCGGTAGCGCCGGGCGATGCGCTCGGCGACGGGACGGTTGAGGTCGACCACGGTGCGCAGCGTGGCGCGCCGTGGGCCGCGGGGCAGCCGCTGCGCGTACTCGAGCAGGGCGGCGGTCCGCCGGCGGCGGATGGTGGAGGAAGAGGACGAGGTCATCTGCAGCCCCCCTTCAGGGGTGTGCTGCGACAGGTCGGTGTGGGGCCCGACCAGGAGCCGACGGTCTGCAGCTCCCGGAACTCGCTCGACACTACGCATCGTGCGGTCGCCTGGCACACCCGTGCGGGAGCGGGGGCGACGTCGCTACGGGAGGGCCTGGCGGAGAGTCGAGCGACGACGCCGGCGTACCCTCGGTGACTGGGCCGCCCATCTCGTCCGGGTCAGCGAGGGGCGCTGAGTGGCCGGGGATCCGTTGACGGTGGGGCGGGTGGTGCACAGGACCGGGTCAGTCGCGATCTGAGCCCCACTGCGCGGCCACCTCGCGCGCGGTCAGGACGTCCTGCCGGTGCTGGGTCTTCAGCATCTCCAGGGTGTGGTCGTGCTCCTCCCAGGAGACCGACGCGGTCCCGTCGGAGACCAGGACGACGGCGAGGTCGTGGGCGAACGCGTCGCGCGCCGTGGCGGCGATGCAGGACTCGGTGCTGACCCCGGTCAGGACCAGCCGGTGCACTCCCAGCCGGCGCAACCGCTCCACCAGGTCGGTGCCGAAGAACGCGCTGTCACGCGTCTTGATCAGCAGGTCGGCCGGCCCCGGGTCCAGGCCCTCCGCGCGAGCGGCGCCGGGGGTGCCCCGCACGACGACGCCCTGGTCGTCCTCCAGCATCGTCAGGGTCCAGGTGCTGCGGTCGGGCTCGTGCTCGGTGCGCACCTCCAGCACCGGGACCCCGGCCCGGTGCGCGGCCCGGGCCAGCTCGGAGCAGGTGTCCAGCACGTCGTCGCGGCAGCGCTCCAGCTCGTCGTCGACGAAGTAGTCCTCCTGCAGGTCGATGAGCAGCAGCGCGTCGTAAGTGGCTCGCATGCGAGCATGGTTCCCCGTGCCGCGGCCGGCGATGCCTGCCACCCGACCACTCACAGGGGTGCATCCGGAGCGCCTGCGGAGGCCACCCCTGTGGGCGGTGGAAGCACCAGGAGCGCGACCTAGCGTCGAGGACATGACGACGATTGCATTCCTGACAGCGACCGAGGGCATCGAGCGCGCCGAGCTGGTGGAGCCCTGGCAGGCCGTCATCGACGCCGGTCACGACGCCGTGCTGCTGGCCCCCGAGGAGGGGGAGGTGCAGCTCTTCGAGCACCTCGACAAGGCCGACACCCGTTCCGTCGACACCGTGGTGTCGAAGGCCTCGGTCGACGACTACGACGCCCTGGTCCTGCCCGGCGGCGTCGCCAACCCCGACGCACTGCGCATGGACGAGGACGCCGTCGCCTTCATCCGCGACTTCCTGGCCTCGGGCAAGCCGGTGGCGGCGATCTGCCACGCGCCGTGGACGCTGGTCGAGGCCGGGGTCCTCGAGGGGCGCACCCTCACCTCCTGGCCGAGCCTGCAGACCGACGTCCGCAACGCCGGGGGCACCTGGGTCGACGAGGCGGTCGTCACCGACGCCAACCTCATCACCAGCCGCAACCCCGGTGACATCCCGTCGTTCAACAACGCGCTGCTGGAGGCTGTCGCTCACGGGGCCGGCAGCACCGGGTCCTGATGACGGGGCGCCAGGAGAAGGTCGGGCGCTACCGGGGCGATGCCCACCGGGTGCGTCCGACCGCCTCCTGGGCCGCCCTCGGCGTGCTGGTCCTCGGCGTGGTCGTCGTGGGCGTCGGGGTGCTCCTGATGTCCTGGCCGGTCGCCGCCGCCGGTGCCGCCGTGGGCGTCGCCGGCGCGGCGCTGGCGGCGTGGAGCGGCCTGCTGTGGAACGTGCACGGCGCGACCGGCGCCAGTCGCACGACCCGTCAGGACGGCGCCGTCGAGGTCGCCGGGACCCACGCCCACCTCGAGGACGCCGCCGCGCAGCGTCACGCCGCCGAGGTGAGCCGCCGGGCCGAGCACCTCGAGCACCAGGGCCCGCCGAGGCGGCCGGGGCTGGCCCGCGCGGGGGCCGCCCTGGTCCTCGCCACCGGCACCTGGCTGGCCCTGTCGCAGTGGACCCTGTACGCCGAGACGCCGGAGGGCCGCGAGGGCACCTGGCGCGCCATGGGCGCGGCCATCGTGGTGCTGCTGGCGGCCCTGCGCCTGCTCGCCCCCGGGCGGTCCGTGCCGGCCGTCGCGGCCGCGGTCGTGGTCGGCCTGCTGCTCGTGCCGAGCGGCCTGCTGCTGGCCGAGACCGCGAGGGCCACGGCCTCGGAGACGATCAGCGGCGTCCTCACCGTCCTCGGGGCGCTGCTGACCCTGGACCGCACCACCCCAGCCCCCACCCGGCCCCGGGACACCGCGACCCGACCCTGAGGAGGACGTGTGGAGCGCCCGACCCCGACGGCACGCGCCAGCGCTGAGGACCAGGCCCCGGAGCAGGGCCCCGACATCCCGGCCCCGGCGCTGGCCGGTGCCCTCGCCGCCTTCCTGGCCGGCGGGCTGCTGGTGTCCATCGCCGCCTGAGCGGCCGGCGGGGTCGGAGGTGGCCGGCGGGGTCGGAGGGAGGCGCGCGCGGTCAGTCCCGGTCGGGGGGTGGCCCGCCGCGCAGGAGGGGCAGGGCCAGCCACACGGCGAGGAACAGGCCGAGGGTCGAGAGGCCGGCGGCGTACGACCACGGTCGGCCGACCACGACGTCGAAGACGAGCAGGACCGCCCCCGCGCTGGTGAGCGCGAGCATGCCCAGCCCGGCGCGCGCGAAGACGTTGCCCGCCTCGACGAGCCACGGCCGCTGGCGCCGTCGGAACAGCATCCGGTGGAAGGCCACCGGGGCCAGCACCAGCGTCGTGGTGACGACCGACCCCATCAGGACCGCCAGGTAGATGAGTCGCTGCTGGTCGGTCAGGTCCTCGAACCGCGAGGAGAAGGGGACGGTCAGCAGGAACCCGGTGAGGATCTGGGTGCCGGTCTGGACGACACGCAGCTCCTGGAGCAGCTCGTCCCAGTTGCGCGTGAGTCGCTCGGCGTCCACGTCGGCGTCCTCGCTCCTTCGGTGCCAGGTCGGTGCGGGCCCGGGGCGCCGCGACCGGGAAGGATTCCGGTCCCCGGCCGCGGCCGTTCCCGACGATCACCCCTGCGGGTGGAAGCACCACCCGGATGTGGTGATTCGAGAGCGAGAACGTCTCGATGGTGCTCCGCGGACACCCCGCGCCAAACCACCCGGGCGGGTAAAGAGCCCTCCGGACGCCTCGCCCTCGCCGAGGCCGCTGACAGCCTCGGGCGCACCCGGTCCGCACGGGATGCCACCGGGTGCGGGCCGATGTGAGACAGTGGTCTCGTTCGCACCCCGTGGACCAGGAGCAGCAGCTCCCGGGACCCCCACCGCTCGGCCCGTTCGACCGGCCCCCAGGGCTGGCCCGACCGGCCCGACCACCGGCAGCGAGTCCCCCTCATCGGTGCGAGCGCCGGCCTGCGCCGCCGTCCCCGGAACCCGCCGGGACGCCCGGCCCGGACCGATCGCCGTGCGGCCCACCGAGGGTGCGCCGGCCCGGAGGAGGAGCGAGTGGCTCGACGGCCCCAGCGTCGTGGCAACGGTCAGCGCGCCCAGCGACGGGTGCGCGACCTCGACAACGAGGGGATCATCCCCGTCCTGGCGCGCGCGGTGCGCGAGGTGGAGGGTGCCGCCCAGCGCGGTGCCGTGCCGCCGAGTGCGCGCACGAAGTTCCAGGTCGTGGCCCTGCTGGTCCGCGAGGAGAGGGCCCGGGTCAAGGCCGACACGGAGGCCTCGGAGTCCCAGCGCGCCGAGCAGCTCAAGCGCCTCGACGGCATCGCGACGATCCTGGCCAAGACCGCCACCCGCGACACCACGCTCCTGCACCTGCTGGCCGAGGACGCCGAGGTCGGCGACGCCGCGGAGGACCTGCGTCGTGAGATGAAGAAGCGCGCCGGCCTCGAGGTGCCCGACGAGCCCGAGGTGGACGAGGACGACCCGGACGCCCCCGTCATCGAGAAGCGGGTCGTCCCGCAGAGCGTGATCGCCCGTCGCCTCGCCAACCCCTTCCTCGTCCCCGACTTCACCGGCGCCGCCGCCCAGAACGCCCGCCCCCGCCGGCTCGCCGGCTGGGAGCTGCTGGGTCCCCTCTTCCGCTCCTTCGAGTACGGCGGCGCGTCGGCGTGCATGCCGCTGCCCGAGCCCGGGTCGCTGGTCGCGGCGTCCGGCCGCGAGCTGATGAAGCACCAGTCGCAGGTGGTCGAGGCCGCCGCCCAGGGCCACCGGACCTTCCTGCTCGCCGACGAGCCGGGCCTGGGCAAGACCGCCCAGGCACTGCTGGCCGCGCAGGCCGCCGACGCCTACCCGCTGCTGGTCGTCGTGCCCAACGTCGTGAAGACCAGCTGGGCCCGCGAGGCCGGCATCTGGACCCCCGGACGCACCTCGACGGTGATCCACGGCGACGGCTACGACGTCGACGGCTGGGCCGACATCGTCGTGGTCAACTACGAGATCCTCGACCGGCACGTCGGCTGGCTCGGCGACTTCGGGTTCAAGGGGATGGTCGTCGACGAGGCGCACTTCATCAAGAACAAGACCTCCCAGCGCTCCCAGCACGTCCTGCACCTCGCGGACCGGCTCCGGGCGCGCTCGGCCCGGCCGCTGCTGATGGCGCTGACGGGCACCCCGCTGATCAACGACATCGAGGACTTCCGCGCGATCTGGCAGTACCTCGGCTGGATCGACGAGAAGGTCCCGCTGGGTCCGCTGATGGAGGCGCTGGAGGAGACCGGTCTCAGCCCGGCCGACGGTCCGGCGTTCTACGGCGCGGCCCGCACCTGCGTGGTCAACCAGGGCATCGTGCGTCGTCGCAAGGTCGACGTCGCCGCCGACATCCCGGCGCGCCGGGTCGCCGACCTGCCCGTGGAGCTCGACGACGCCGTCGGTCGTTCCATCAAGGCGGCGGAGAAGGAGCTGGCCCGCCGGATGGTGGCCCGCTACCACTCCGCGCTGGAGACCCGGGTCTCCGGGAAGACCGTCGAGGGCATCGACCACGAGCTGGTCCGCCGGGTCGCGGGCTGGGAGCTCGAGGACTCCTCGAACAAGAAGGACGGCGAGAACGTCTTCTCGATGGTGCGCCGCATCGGCCAGGCCAAGGCGGGTCTCGCGGCCGACTACGCCGCCCAGCTGGCCCGCAACGTCGGCAAGGTCGTCTTCTTCGCCAAGCACGTCGACGTCATGGACGCCGCTGAGAAGCTCTTCGAGGAGCGCGGCATCCGCTACGCCTCGATCCGCGGCGACCAGACGCCGAAGGCCCGACAGGCCGCGATCGACTCCTTCACCGAGGATCCCGACGTCCAGGTCGTCGTGTGCTCGCTGATGGCGGCCGGCGTCGGCCTGAACCTCCAGGTGGCCTCCAACCTCGTCCTCGCCGAGCTGTCGTGGACCGACGCCGAGCAGACCCAGGCGATCGACCGCATCCACCGCATCGGCCAGGAGGAGCCGGTCACCGCGTGGCGCGTCATCGCCGCGCACACGATCGACACCCGCATCGCCGAGCTCATCGACTCCAAGGCCGGGCTGGCGGCCCGGGCGCTCGACGGGTCCGACGAGGAGGTCGGCGCCAGCTCCGACATCCAGCTCGAGGCCCTGGTCTCGCTGCTCACCGCGGCGCTGGAGGAGGAGGAGAAGCAGCGGGTCAAGCGGGCCCGCGCGCTGCGGTCGGAGGCGGCGTACGCCGGATAGCCGGTCGGGTGCAGCCGGTCGCTCGGTAGGTTCGGGGCCATGAGCGCCCCCTCCCTCCCGGACCTGACCGGCCGCACCTACGTCGTCACCGGCGCCAACTCCGGCATCGGCCTGGAGGCGGCGCGGAAGCTCGCGGCCGCCGGCGGCCACGTCGTGCTCGCCGTCCGTGACACCGCCAAGGGGGAGGCCGCCGCGGCGCAGCTCGACGGCTCCACCGAGGTCGCCGAGCTCGACCTGGCCGACCTGTCCTCGGTGCGAGCATTCGCCGAGGCCTGGGGCGAGCGGGAGATCACCTCGCTGGTCAACAACGCCGGCATCATGATGGTGGCGCAGGGCCGCACCGTCGACGGCTTCGAGCGGCAGCTCGGCACCAACCACCTGGGCCACTTCGCGCTCACCAACCTGCTCCTGCCGCAGGTCACCGACCGGGTCGTGACGGTCTCCTCGGGTCTGCACAACGGCCCGCAGGTCGACTTCGACGACCTCGACCTCGAGCGGTCCTACAAGCCGACCCGGGCCTACCAGCAGTCCAAGCTGGCCAACCTGCTCTTCACCGCCGAGCTGCAGCGCCGGCTCACCGACGCGGGCAGCTCCGTGGTCGCGCACGCCTGCCACCCCGGCTACAGCGCCACCAACCTGCAGAGCCACCACGCGAACCCGCTCATGAACAAGCTGATGTGGCTGGGCAACAAGGTCGTCGCCACGAGTGCGGAGTTCGGCGCCCGGCCCACCGTCCACGCGGTCACCGCCGACCTGCCTCCGAACTCCTACATCGGCCCCTCCGGCTTCCAGGGCCTGCGGGGTGCGCCGGGGTCCAACCCGCGCTCGGCCCAGGCGCGCGACGCCGACGCGGCGCGGCGGCTGTGGGAGGTCTCCGAGCAGCGCACGGGCACCTCGTTCCCCCTCTGAGGCCCGCTCGACGGGCGGTATCTCACACCCACCGGGGTCGCGGCTGTCGGTGGGGCCTGCGCACAATAGGGACCGATCGACCGGTCGACCAGGGGGCTGTTGGATGAGGACGAAGCGGATCGCACAGGGCGTGACCGCCACGGTGCTGGCGTTCCTGCTCGTGCTGCTGACCACCGGCGCGAGCGGCGAGCACCCCGCCGAGCAGGTGCGTGGCAACCTCGACGGCCAGCGCGTGCGGGTCAACCTCCCGCCGACGACCGAGCCGAAGGGCGTGGCGATCTTCTTCCACGGCCAGGGCTCCAACTACAACCACAAGATGGACGGCACCTGGCTCGACGCCCTGCGTCGTGACGGCTGGGTGGTGGCCTCCTCGATGTTCCACCGGGAGAACTGGGGCAACCCGATCTCCACCGAGGACACCATGAAGCTGTGGGACTGGGCCGAGCAGCAGGGCGGCGGCGAGGTCAAGCTCTACATCGGCGCCTCCATGGGTGGCACCACCTCGCTCAACGCGCTGGTCCACGGCGAGCGCAAGCCCGCCTGCTGGTACGGCGTGAAGCCGGCCGTGGACATGTCCACCATGGGCAACGTCCCCGGCGCCCGCCGCTTCATCTCCCAGGCCTACGGCGGCCAGCCCTACCCGCGCGACCGCAACCCGGTCGACACCGCGTTCAAGCTGGCCAAGACCGGGGCGACCTTCCGTTTCGTCGCCTCCCCGCGCGACCCGTTCGTGCCCTATGAGTCCAACAGCGGCGAGATCGTCTCCCGTCTCAACCAGTTCGGTGCCGACGTCTCGCTGCGCACCGTCCAGGGCCCCCACGACGACCCCTCGCACTACAGCGCCCACGACCTGGTGGCCTTCGCCAACGAGTGCGCCGGCACCTCTGACTGACCGCCGAGAAGTCGCTGGCGCACGGCCGAGAGGTCGCTGGCGCACGGCCGAGAGGTCGCTGGCGCACGGGCGGCCGGGCCAGCTCCAGCGGGGCGCCGATGAACCTCACGCACCCCTGACGCACCTGCATCGGGGCACCGTGGGCTCCAGCGGGGCGCCGATGAACCTCACGCCCGCGGCCCCGAGCGAGCACCCCCGACGCGGCGTACGTCGCCTCAGATCCAGCGGCTGAACCAGATGCGGTCCAGCCAGGCCGAGTGCGTCAGCAGCTCGTGGGTGAAGATCGGCCAGAACCACGCGAAGTTCAGCAGCACCAGCACGAGGAACGAGCCGGCGAGCACGACGCCGACCGTACGCCGCGTGGTGGGCTCGCGGTCGGGGCCGATCAACCGCCCGATGCCCAGCGTCAGCGCCAGCACCACGAACGGCAGGATGAGCACGGCGTAGAACAGGAAGATCGGCCGGTCGTCGAAGATCAGCCACGGCAGCCACGTCGAGGCGGCCCCGGTGACCGCCACGCCGTAGCGCCAGTCCCGGGCACCGACCCACATCAGCACCGCGAAGGCGAGCGCCACGATGCCGGTCCACCAGATCATCGGGGTCCCGATGAGCAGCACCTGGCGCAGGCAGTCGCTGCCGGCAGGAGCGGTGCAGCCGCGGGTGCCGGGCTCGATGCCGGTGTCGGCGGCGACGCCGACCGGCCGGTTGAGCAGCAGCCACCCCGAGGGCTGGGACTGGTAGGTGTGCGTGGAGCAGTTCAGGAAGTGGGTGTGGAAGGTGTAGACGTCGCGGTGGTAGTACCACAGCGACCGCAGCGACTGGGTCACCTCGCCCAGCCCGCTGGCGTCCGGCTCGGTGGCGGTCGGCCAGCGGGCGTCGCGGTCGGGGGCGTCGTCGACGAAGGACTCGCCGTCGCAGCTGCCGGACCCGCTGTACTGGGTGTACTGCGTGCTGGAGAGGTGCTGCTCGTACTCCTCGGCGTGCACCAGCCAGCCGGTCCAGGTCAGCAGGTAGGTCGCGGCGGCCACCACGACGAGGTGCACGAACGCCGTCGGGGCGTCGGCCACCACCGAGCGCAGCCACGCCCAGCGCACGCCGAAGGAGCGGCGCCCGCCGGCGCTCCAGGCCCACACCAGCAGGCCGAACGCGGCCAGCGGGTAGATCGCGGTCCACTTGGTGCCGATCGCGAGGCCGAAGCTGATGCCGCCGAGCAGCAGCCAGGGACGGAACAGCAGCCCGCGCACCGGCCCCCACGAGGACGCAGGTGGCGGCGAGGGCAGCAGCCGGGCCAGGCGGGCGCGGTACCAGTCGCGGTCGTTGACGCAGCAGGCCACGGCGCACAGCAGGAAGAACGCCACGAAGATGTCGAGCAGCGCCAGCCGTGACAGCACGAAGTGCAGCCCGTCGAGCATCAGCAGCAGGCCGGCGACCAGACCGAGCATCGTGGAGCCGGTGAGGCGGCGCGCCAGGCGCACCATCACCACGACCATCAGCGACCCGACGACCGCCGAGGCGACCCGCCAGCCGAACGGGTCAAGACCGAAGACGACCTCGCCGAGGCCGATGAGGTACTTGCCCACCTCGGGGTGGACGATCATCGACGGACCCTCGGTCCACAGGTCCGTGGTGGTGCCCGAGAGGATCTGGTCGTTGGCGTCCTCGACGTAGCCCCGCACGAAGCCGTTCTTGAGCAGCGCCCAGGCGTCCTTGGCGTAGTAGGTCTCGTCGAACTGGAACTCCCGCGGGGAGCCCAGCCGCCACAACCGCAGGAACAGCGCCAGCAGCCCGAGCGCCAGGGCGGCGCTCCAGCCGATGAAGGGGTCCTCCTTCGGCAGCCGGCCCTTCGCCCGCGCCCATGCGCTGGGCACCGGTCGCCCCTCGGCGGTGGAGGAGAGCCCGACGGTGACCTCGCGCTCGCTCTCGCGCTGGGGCGCCGCTCTCGTCACGGCCGCCACCCTACGGGGGCACCCGGGGAGTACGACGGAGGATGGGAGGATGCCGGGCGTGAACCGACCTGCAGGCGAGCCACGAGCCGGCGCCGGCGAGGGGGAGGGCGTGCTGGTGCTGGCCGCCACCCCGATCGGCCGCCCCGAGGACGCCCCGCCCCGGTTGTCCACCGAGCTCGCCCGCGCCGACGTCGTCGCCGCCGAGGACACCCGTCGTCTCAAGCGCCTCACGACCGACCTGGACGTGCAGATCGGTGGCCGGGTCGTGTCCTACTTCGAGGGCAACGAGTCCGCGCGGACCCCGGTCCTCCTCGAGGCGCTGCTCGCGGGCGAGCGGGTCCTGCTCGTCACCGACGCCGGGATGCCCAGCGTGAGCGACCCCGGCTACCGCCTGGTCGCCGCCGCCGTCGAGGCCGACGTCCACGTCACCGCCGTGCCTGGCCCCAGCGCGGTCCTCACCGCGCTCGCGGTCAGCGGCCTCCCGGTCGACCGGTTCTGCTTCGAGGGCTTCTTGCCGCGCAAGGCCGGCGAGCGCGCCCGACGGCTGGCCGGGCTGGCCGCCGAGGAGCGCACGATGGTCTTCTTCGAGGCCCCGCACCGCACCGAGGCGGCGCTGGCCGCGCTCGCCGAGGCGTTCGGCGACGACCGGCCCGCCGCCGTGTGCCGCGAGCTCACCAAGACCCACGAGGAGGTGCGCCGCGGCCCGCTCGCCGAGCTGGTCACCTGGGCGGCCGACGGGGTCCGCGGCGAGGTGACCCTGGTCGTCTCCGGCGCGGTGCCGACCGCGGCCGTGGGGGACACGCCCGCCGAGCTGCGTGCCGCCGTCGCCGACCACGAGGCGGCCGGGTCGACGCGCAAGGAGGCGATCCTCGAGGTCGCCCGGCTCGCCGGCGTACCCAAGCGTGTCGTGTACGACGCCGTCCACAAGCCCCAGGAGGATGCATGAGCACCCAGGAGACCGGCCGGGTCACCGAGGTCACCCGCGACGGCCTGACCCTCGACGTGGTCGACGAGGGACCGCTCGAGGGGGAGCCCGTCGTGCTGCTGCACGGCTTCCCCGAGCGCGCCACGTCCTGGCGCCTGGTCGCCCCGCTGCTGCACGCCCAGGGCCTGCGCACCCTCGCCGTGGACCAGCGCGGCCACGCGCCCCGGGCCCGGCCGAGGGGTCGGCGTGCCTACGCGGTGCAGGAGTTCGCCCGCGACGCCCTCGCCGTCGTCGACGCCGCCGGTGGGCGCGCCCACCTGGTCGGCCACGACTGGGGCGCCGCCACCGCGTGGGTCGCCGCGATGCTCGAGCCGAGCAGGGTGGCGAGCCTGACCGCGCTGTCGGTGCCGCAGCCCGAGGCGTTCATGCGCTCGTGGTTCACCTCCTGGCAGGGCCTGAAGTCCTGGTACATGGCCGCCTTCAACGTCCCGCGCCTCCCCGAGCGGCTGGCCCGTGACGAGGACGGCTTCATGGAGCGGCTGCTCGGCGGCGGCTTCGGGATGACCCCCGACGAGGTCGCCCGCTTCCGTCGGGAGATCGTCGAGGACGGCGCGCTGCCCGGCGGGCTCGGGTGGTACCGCGGCATCCCGTTCATGGACCGCAGCCTGCTCGGCCGCCGCGTCACCGTCCCCACCACGCTGGTGTGGAGCGACGGCGACGCCGCCATCTGCCGCGCGCCCGTCGACGCCACGCCGCGCTACGTCGACGCGCCCTACGAGCTCGTCGTGCTGCAGGGCGTCACCCACTGGATCCCCACCCAGGCCCCCGACGCCGCGGCGGAGGCGATCCTCGAGCGGGTGCTCGGCTCGTGAGCGGTCAGGACGCTGCTGGCCAGGACCCGACGCAGGGCCCCACCCGCAGCCGCGCCGCCACCGAGGAGAGGTCGGGGGCGCGGCGCGACCGCGAGCGGCCGCCGGCGCCCGAGCCGCTGCCGCACCCCGTCGTCGACAACCACTGCCACCTCGACATCGCCGACTCCGAGGGGGAGTGGTTCAGCACCGAGCAGGCGCTGGCCGCGTCCGCCGCGGTCGGGGTGCCGCGCATCGTGCAGATCGGCTGCGACCTGCCTGGCGCCCGGTGGGCCGTCGAGGCGGCGGCCACGCACGACGCCCTCGTCGCCGGGGTCGCGCTGCACCCCAACGAGGCGCCGCGGCTGGCGGCCGCGGGCCAGCTCGAGGCGGCGTACGCCGAGATCGAGGCCCTCGCGCAGGCGCACGCAGGCGTCCGCGCGGTCGGCGAGACCGGCCTCGACCACTTCCGCACCGGCGACGAGGGCCGCGCCGCGCAGGAGGAGTCCTTCCGCCGGCACATCGACCTCGCCAAACGGCTCGACAAGACCCTGGTCATCCACGACCGCGACGCCCACGAGGACGTGCTGCGGGTGCTGGACTCCGAGGGGACGCCCGAGCGGTGGGTGATGCACTGCTTCTCCGGCGACGCGCTCTTCGCCCGGGCCTGCCTGGACCGCGGCGCGCACCTGTCCTTCGCGGGGACGGTGACCTTCAAGAACGCCGACCCGCTGCGCGAGGCGCTGGCCATGGCGCCGCAGGACCGGATCCTGGTCGAGACCGACGCGCCGTACCTCACGCCGACGCCCTACCGGGGTCGCCCGAACGCCTCCTACCTCGTGCCGCTCACCGTCCGGACGATGGCGCAGGTGCGCGGGGAGGACCTCGGCGAGCTGTGCGCGGCCATCGACGCCAACACCGACCGGGCCTTCGGAGGGCGCTGGTGACCGGCTGACCGCCTGACGGGAGGGTCCGAGCCGCCACATCCGTCACAAACCGCAGGTCAGCGGCGTGAGAGGCCTCCTGAGGAACCGTCCCGAGGTGGTCTGGAACCCGGGGAGAGGCTCGTCACGATTCTGTGAAGCGACTTGGCGCGCCGCCCGGATCCTTGTTTTGCTGGTCCCTCGACAGCCGGGATCGAGAGGTTCCGTCGGCGCTCCCAGCCGGTCCACCAGGCCGACTGACATCCCCCGCGCCCGCCGTCTGGTGGCCACCGCCCCCGGTCTGCGACGCGGGTGCGCGCAGACGCTCGAGGCTCGGACAGCACGACGTTCGGAGAAGTGTGCGCAGCACCATCACCACCCTCGCCCGCAGCCGCGCGGTCATGGTCGGACTCATCGCCACGGTGGTCCTGGCCGTCGCCGGCACCACCCTCGGCTACTCCGCCCTGGCCAGCACCGTGACGCTCACCGTCGACGGCGAGACCCGCGAGGTCTCCGCCGCCGGTGACACCGTCGCCGACGTGCTCGCGGCCGAGGGCGTCGAGCTGGGCGAGCGCGACCTGGTCGCCCCCCAGCGCGACGAGGCGGTCGAGGACGGCAGCGCGATCACCGTGCAGTACGCCAAGCCGCTGACCCTCGAGGTCGACGGCGAGGAGCAGACCCACTGGGTCTACGCCACCGACATCGACTCCGCCCTCTCCGAGATCGGCCGCGGCTTCCGCGACGCCGACCTCTCGCTCTCCCGCGGTGGCGACCTGGACCGCTCCGGCGCGACCCTGGAGGTCACCACGCCGAAGAAGGTGACCCTGGTCATCGCCGGCGGCAAGGCCAAGAAGCGCACGCTCACCGTCGCCACCGTCGCCGATGCCCTCGAGGCCGTCGGGGTGAAGGTCCACGAGCGCGACGAGATCAACCTCCGCGCGGGCAAGCGTCTCAAGGGCGGCGAGAAGATCGTCTTCACCGACGTCCAGGTGGAGAAGAAGAAGGTCGACGGCGAGTCGATCGCCTTCGACACGATCGAGCGCAAGGACTCCTCCATGCCTGCCGGCCAGAGCGAGGTCGTCCAGGAGGGCCGCGCCGGTCTGCGCGACGTCGTCTACAAGGTCTTCCTCCGCAACGGCGAGGTCTCGGTCCGCAAGGTCCACAAGGCGACCGTGCTCCGCGAGCCGGTCGACCGCATCGTCAAGGTCGGCACCCAGGTCGCGGCTCCCAACTTCGCCGGTGGCAGCACCGTGTGGGACCGCCTCGCCCAGTGCGAGTCCGGCGGCAACTGGGCGATCAACACCGGCAACGGCTACTACGGAGGCCTGCAGTTCAACCTGCAGACCTGGCGCGCCTACGGCGGCCCGGGCTACCCGCACACCGCCTCGCGGGCCACCCAGATCGCCATCGCGACCAAGCTGCGCAACGCCCGCGGCGGGTACGGCGCGTGGCCGGGCTGCGCCGCGAAGCTGGGCCTGCCGCGCTGAGGGACCGTCACGATGACGGGACGCTGAGCGCTGCCCACTAGCCTGGCACCCATGTCAGACACCTCCGCCGGTCCGAGGCTGCTCGGGCCGGCGGAGGTGCGTCAGCTCGCCGCCGAGCTCGACCTGCGCCCCACCAAGCAGCGCGGGCAGAACTTCGTCATCGACCCCAACACCGTGCGCCGCATCGTGCGCGAGTCCGGCGTCGGGCCGCACGACGTCGTGGTCGAGGTCGGCCCCGGCCTGGGGTCGCTGACCCTGGCCCTGCTCGAGGTCGTCGACCGGGTCGTGGCCGTCGAGCTCGACGAGCTGCTGGCCTCGCGCCTGCCGCGGACCCTCGCCGAGCACGCACCCGCCGTCGCCGAGCGCTGCGAGGTCGTGCTCAGCGACGCCCTCAAGGTCACCGAGCTCCCCGGGCCGCCGCCGACCGCCCTGGTCGCCAACCTGCCCTACAACGTCTCCGTCCCGGTCCTGCTGCACCTGCTGGCCCTGCTGCCCTCGCTGGAGCGCGGTCTGGTGATGGTGCAGGCCGAGGTCGCCGACCGGCTCGCGGCGAAGCCCGGCTCCAAGGTCTACGGCGTCCCGTCGGTCAAGGCCGCGTGGTACGCCGACGTCCGCCGTGCCGGGGCCATCGGCCGCAACGTGTTCTGGCCGGCGCCCAACGTCGACTCGGGCCTGGTGGCGTGGACGCGCCGCGAGCCGCCCAGCACGACCGTGCCCCGCGAGCGCGTCTTCGCGATCGTCGACGCGGCCTTCGCCCAGCGTCGCAAGGCGCTGCGCGGGGTGCTGCGCGCGGTGGCGCCCGCCGCCGACGTCGACGCCGCCCTGGCCGCGGCCGGCGTGGACCCGCTGGCGCGCGGGGAGTCCCTGACCGTCGAGGACTTCGTGCGCATCGCCGAGGCGCTGCCCCGTGCAACAGACCAGCAGCCGGGCCAGCAGCGGGAGGAACGCGCGTGAGCGAGGCGATGATCCACGACCCGCGCCGGGTGACGGTGCGGGCGCCGGCCAAGATCAACCTGCACCTCGGGGTGGGCGCGCCGCGCGAGGACGGGTTCCACCCGCTGGCGACCGTCTACCAGGCCGTCGGGCTCTACGACGACGTCACCGTCTCGACGTGGCACGAGTGGGACGTCCAGGTGCGCTTCGAGGGCCTGCTCGCCGACCCCGACGCCTCCGACGCGGTGCCAGACGCCGGTCGGGTCGTGCCGCTGGGCAGCGACAACATCGCGATCCGTGCCGGTCGCGCCCTGGTCGAGCACCACGGGCTCGACCTCGCGGCCGCGATCACGATCCACAAGTCGATCCCGGTCGCCGGGGGCATGGCCGGAGGGTCGGCCGACGCGGCAGCCACCCTCGTGGCGCTCGACCGGCTGTGGGAGCTCGAGACCAGCGACGAGGACCTGCTGGCGATCGCGGCGACGCTCGGCTCCGACGTACCCTTCGCGCTGCTCGGTGGCACCGCGGGTGGCACCGGCCGCGGCGAGGTCGTCGAGCCGCTGCCCGACACCGGCTCGTGGTGGTGGGTGGTCGTGGGGAGCGACGTCGGGCTGTCGACGCCGGAGGTCTACCGCGCCTTCGACGAGCTGAGCGACCTCACCGTCCTCGACGAGCCGTTCCTGCCACCGGACCTGCTGATGAGCCTGGCCGAGGGCAGCCTGATCGCCCTGCCGGGGCAGCTTCAGAACGACCTGCAGGAGGCGGCGCTGTCGCTGCGCCCGGACCTCGTGCGCACCTTCGACGACGGCTACGAGGCCGGCGCGATGGAGTGCCTGCTGTCGGGGTCCGGCCCGACGGTGCTGCTGCTGTGCAGCGACGCCGACCACGCCCGGGAGGTGACCGCCGCGATGCACGCCGCCGGGCACCCGCGCACGGTCGCCGTCCCGGCACCGGTCTCCGGCGTGCACGTGGTCTCCTACGACGGCGGGCCGGTGGGCTGAGCCCGTGTCGAACCTGCTGAACCTCGAGCTCGTCTCGAAGTCCTACGGCGTGCGCCCGCTGCTCTCCGAGGTCTCCCTCGGCGTGGGGGAGGGCGACCGCATCGGCATCGTCGGCCGCAACGGCGACGGCAAGACCACGCTGCTGGAGGTGATGACCGGCCTCGAGGAACCCGACTCGGGCCGCGTCTCGCGGCGTCGCGGCCTGCTGGTGGGCTACCTCCACCAGGGCGACGAGCTCGTCGACTCCCACAGCGTGCGCGAGGCGGTCCTCGGCGGCATGGCCGACCACGAGTGGGCCGCCGCGACCCGCACCCGCGAGGTGGTGGAGGAGCTGCTGGCCGGCATCCCGCTCGACCGCGCCGTGGCCGGGCTCTCCGGCGGCGAGCGGCGGCGCTGCTCCCTGGCCGCGCTGCTGCTCGGCGACCACGACCTGATGGTGCTCGACGAGCCGACCAACCACCTCGACGTCGAGGCGGTCGCCTGGCTGGCCGCGCACCTGCGCACCCGCGACCAGGCGCTCGTGGTCGTCACCCACGACCGGTGGTTCCTCGACGAGGTGTGCCAGTGGACCTGGGAGGTCCACGACGGCCAGGTCGACGTCTACGAGGGCGGGTACGCCGCGTTCACGCTGGCCAAGGCCGAGCGGCAGCGCCAGGCCTCGGCCGCGGAGGTCCGCCGGCAGAACCTCGTGCGCAAGGAGCTGGCCTGGCTGCGCCGCGGACCGCCGGCGCGGACCTCCAAGCCGAAGTTCCGCATCGACGCGGCGAACGCGCTCATCGCCGACGTGCCCCCGCCGCGGGACCGGCTCGAGCTCGAGCGGTTCGCGACCCAGCGGCTCGGCAAGGACGTCGTCGACCTCGAGGACGTCGACCTCGTCCGCGGGGAGCGCCGGCTGCTCTCGCACGCCACCTGGCGCCTCGGGCCGGGCGACCGGGTCGGGATCGTGGGCGTCAACGGCGCCGGCAAGACCTCCGTGCTCAACCTGGTCTCCGGCGCGGTGCTGCCGCACGCGGGCCGGGTCAAGCACGGGCGCACCGTGCGGCTCGCGCACCTGACCCAGGCGATCGACGAGGTCGACCCCGAGGCCCGGGTCCTCGCCACGGTCGAGGACATCCGACGGGTGTCGAAGACCCTCGACGGCAAGGAGATGACCGCGACCTCGCTGCTGGAGCGCTTCGGGTTCACCGGCGACCGGCTCACCGCGCGGCTCGGCGACCTGTCCGGTGGCGAGCGGCGCCGCTTCCAGCTGCTCAAGCTGCTGCTCGACGAGCCCAACGTGCTGCTGCTCGACGAGCCGACCAACGACCTCGACATCGAGACCCTCACTGTCCTCGAGGACTTCCTCGACGGGTGGCCGGGCACGCTCGTCGTCGTCTCCCACGACCGCTACTTCCTCGAGCGGGTCACCGACTCCACCTGGGCGCTGCTCGGCGACGGACAGATCTCGATGCTGCCCGGCGGCGTCGAGGAGTACCTCGAGCGTCGCGCCGCCCTCCTCGCCGAGCCGGCGCATCTTGACGCCGGCTCGACGCCCGCCGAGCCGGCGCATCAACACGCCGGCTCGGCACCGGTGGCGGCGCCGAAGGCGAAGGCCGGGTCGGCCGAGGAGCGGGCCGCGCGCAAGACCCTGGCCCGTCTCGACAAGCGCCTCGAGCGGATCGCCGAGCGCGAGGCCGAGCTCAACGCGCTGGTGCTCGAGCACGCCTCGGACCACCAGCGGCTGGCCGAGATCTCCGCGGAGCTCGGTGAGCTGTCGGCGGAGAAGGACGAGGTCGAGATGGAGTGGCTCGGGGCCGCCGAGGCGCTGGAGTAGCCCCGGATCACCCCGGATCGCTCCGGATGGCCCGAACGGGCCATGCCGCCCGTCGCGCGGCCAGACCTGGGCCGCCGACCCCCGGAGGGGTCAGGTGAGCGGGGTCCCTGCCGATCGGAGAGGGGCAGACGGACACGGAGGTCCGTCCCGGCCGAGGAGGCGTGATGCAGGAGCTCATGGGTACGAGGGACGTGCTGGTCCTCAGCGGAGGTGCCTCCCGGGGCGCCGTCCAGGTCGGGATGATGAAGGCCCTCGTCGAGGCGGGCATCCGCCCGGCGGCGTACGTCGGCACCTCGGTGGGTGCGCTCAACGCGGCGTTCCTCGCCGGCTCCGAGCCCGACGAGCTGGCCGACCGCGTCGACGAGCTCGGCCGGCACTGGGCCGGCATCACCACCCGTGACGTGTTCCCGGGGAGCCACTGGACCCGGATCGGCCACGTCGTGCGGCACCCGGCCTCGCTCTACTCCTCCTCGGGACTGCAGACCCTCGTGCGCACCTGGGCGCAGCACGAGCGGCTCGAGGACCTCCCCACCCCGCTGCGCGTGGTCACGACCAGGCTGGAGACCAGCGAGGCGGTCTACCACGACGCCGGCGACCTCCACACGCTGCTGATGGCCTCCACGGCGCTGCCCAGCATCTTCGACCCGATCCGGCTCACCGGCCCGGACGGTCCCGAGACCCACGTGGACGGCGGCATCGCCGACCTCGTGCCGGTGGCCGGCGCTCCCTCGCTGGCCCCGACCCGGGTGATCGTGCTCGACGCGAGCGTGCCCGCCCGGCTGCGCAGGGTGCGCACCCCCATCGACGTCCTGCTGGCCAGCCTGGCGGTGTCGATGCGGGTGCGTCCGAGCGTCGACATGCCCGGCGTCGAGGTGGTCCATCTGACCGCCCCCGACCTCGGCATCCGCATGCACGACTTCTCGCGCACCGCCGAGCACGTCGCGATGGGCCACGAGGCGGCCACCGCCGCGCTGCGCACCCGTCTGCCGGCCGCTGCCTGAGGGTCAGTCGGAGAACGGCGCGAGCAGGGTCCGCAGCAGGTCGGCCAGCGTGGCGCGATCGCGCTCGGGGAGGTCGGCCAGGAAGGTCTGCTCGGCCTCGAGCAGGGCGTCGAAGGCGCTGTCGACGGCGGCCTTGCCCTCGGGCGTGAGCCGCACGAGCACGCCGCGCCGGTCGTCGGGGTCGGGGTTGCGCTCGACGTAGCCGCGCGCGACCAGCCGGTCGACCCGGTTGGTCATCGTCCCGCTGGTCACCAGCGTCTCGCGCAGCAGCTTGCCCGGCGAGAGCTCGTACGGCGCCCCGGCACGTCGCAGCGCGGCGAGCACGTCGAACTCCCACGACTCGATGCCCTGGGCGGCGAACGCCGCCCGCCGCGCGAGGTCGAGGTGGCGGGAGAGCCGGCTGATGCGGCTGAAGACGGCGACGGGACCCAGGTCGAGGTCGGTGCGCTCTCGCGCCCATGCCTCGACCAGCTCGTCGACCTCGTCCCGCATCGCGCCAGGATACATCGAGATTCTCGACGTCAAGAGACTGTGGTCCCCGACCGACGCACAGACGGGTTCCGGGCTGGGGTCCGGGCGGGGGTCGGTCGCGGCCCTAGGCTCGGCCCGTGCCCTCGTCGGAGACGCCCACGCCCGGGACCCTCAGCCTCGACCTGCCCCACGGCCTGCACGTGGAGGCGCTGACCTGGGGGCCCGACGACGGCCCGCTGGCGGTGCTGCTGCACGGCTTCCCGGACACCGCGCACACCTGGCGGCACCTGGGGCCCGCGCTGGCGCAGGACGGCTGGCGGGTGGTCGCGCCGTTCCTGCGCGGCTACGCCCCGACCGGGCTCGCCCCGGACGGCAGCCACCACGTGCCGGCGCTGTGCCACGACGCGATCACCCTGCACGCGGCGCTCGGTGGTGACGATCGCGCGGTGCTGGTGGGGCACGACTGGGGCGCGATCACGGCCAACGGCGTCGGGGCGGCCGAGGCGTCGCCGTACTCCGCGATCGTGAGCATGGCCGTCCCGCCGGTGCCCGCGCTGGTGCCGCAGGGGGTGGGGGACGCCGGGCTGCTGGCGCAGCAGGCGCTGATGAGCTGGTACACCGTCTTCCACCAGCTGCCGCTGCTGCCCGAGCGGGTCTTCTCCCGGCACGTCGCGCGGCTGTGGCGCAGCTGGTCGCCGGGCTACGACCCCGGCGAGGACCTCGAGCTGCTCGCCGCGGCGCTGCCCGACCGGGCCCACCGGCGCGCCTCGATCGACTACTACCGCGCCGCCCCGCGCCGGGGCCGGCTCCCCGAGACCTACGCCCACCTCGCCGACGCGTGGCTCGGCATGCCGAGCGTGCCGATGCTGCACCTCCACGGCGCCCGCGACGGCTGCCTCAGCGCTCGGTTCGCGACCCGGCTCGCCGAGGTCGCGCCGCCCACCTGCCGGGTCGAGGTGATCCCGAGCGCGGGCCACTTCCTCCAGCTCGAGCGCCCGGACCGCGTGAACGCGCTGGTCAGGGGGTTCCTCGTCGAAGTCTCTTGACATCAAGACACTTCCGGCGCACGCTGAAGATGTCTTGACGTCAAGATATCTGGAGGCGCCGTGCACGTCTGGGACCCCACCACCTACCTCTCGTACGCCGACGAGCGCACGCGCCCGTTCGTCGAGCTGCTCGCACGGGTGCCCGACCCCCACGGGCGGGCGGTGGCGAGCGTCGTCGACCTCGGCTGCGGTCCCGGCCACCTGACCGGGCTGCTCGCCCGGCGCTGGCCCGGCGCCAGGCTCCACGGGGTCGACGCGAGCGCCGAGATGATCGCGGCCGCGCGCGACCGGGCCGGGGGGTCCGGGGATGGCTCTGAGGGCGCCGGGGAGACCTACGAGGTCGCGGACCTGCGCGACTGGCTGGCGGCGCCGGAGCGGCCGGGGTCCGGGGCGGGGGTGCGGCCGGACGTGCTGGTGACCAACGCCACGCTGCAGTGGCTCCCCGACCCACTGGACCTTCTCCCCGCGATGGTCGGCAGGGTCGCGCCGGGCGGCTTCCTGGCGATCGGGGTCCCGGCGAACTTCGACGAGCCCAGCCACGTGCTGCGCCGTGAGCTGGCCGCCGAGGCGCCCTACGCCGCGCACACGGCCGGGGTGGCCTCGCCGTGGTCGCCGGGGGCGATGGCCTACCTGGAGGCGCTGCAGGACCTCGGGTGCGAGGTCGACGCGTGGGAGACGACCTACCTGCACGTGCTGGAGGGCGAGGACGCGGTCCTCGAGTGGATCTCCGGCACCGGTGCGCGACCGACGCTGCAGGCGCTGCCGGCCGGGCTGCTTGAGGAGTTCGCCGGCGAGCTGCGCGGGCGGTTGCGGGCGGCGTACCCACCCCGGGACGGGCGGGTCGTGCTGCCTTTCCGGCGGGCGTTCGCCGTCGCCCGGGTGCCGGCGTGATGCGGCTGCACCACGTGCAGCTCTCGTGCCCGGTCGGCGGCGAGGACGGGGCGCGGAGGTTCTGGGTCGAGGGCATGGGGCTGGTCGAGGTGGCCAAGCCGCCGGTGCTGGCGGCCCGGGGCGGGGCATGGTTCCGCGGGGGAGCGGTCGAGGTGCACGTGGGGGTCGAGGAGCCGTTCGTCCCGGCGCGCCGCGCGCACCCCGCGCTGCTGCTGGACGACGCGGAGGAGCTGGCCCGCACGGCCGAGAGGCTCCGAGGGCTCGGCTTCGAGGTGGACTGGACCGATCGGGCGACCTTCCCCGGCCACGAGCGCTGCCACGCCCACGACGCGCACGGGAACCGGGTCGAGCTGCTCGCCATCCCCCGGGGGGCGTAACCCCCTGGGGTGTCGGGCGTTCTACCGGTGTCGACCTGCCACGGCGTGACCACGCCGGGCCACACTCGGAGGCCGGGCCGGGCGACGCGTCACACGTCACGGCGACCCACGAGGTCGCCAGCATCCCCCCGAAAGGCCGGCCTCCGAGCATGGACCACGCCCGCGACCTCGCCCCCGTCGTCAACCGCATCAAGCGCGCCCAGGGCCAGCTGGCCGGCGTGCTGCGGATGATCGAGGAGGGGCGCGAGCTCGACGACGTCCTCAACCAGCTCAAGGCCGTCTCCAAGGCGCTGGACCGCGCCGGCTTCGCCCTGGTCACCCAGGACCTGCGCCAGGCGCTCGTCACTGGTGGTGCCGTCAGCGAGGCCGACCTCGACGCCTACGAGAAGCACTTCCTGTCGCTGTCCTGAGACCCGTGGCGAGCATGGTTACCGACCGGTAGCATCCCGGGCATGAGCCAGGTCCTCTCCATGTGGCGCACCGCCAGCAACCTCCCCGTCGTCGGCAGCAGCGTGGGCACCCGCGTCTTCAGCCTCGTCTTCGGCCAGAAGGCGCCGTACTTCTCCTCGATCCGCCCGCGCTTCACCGTGCTCGAGCCCGACCACGCCGAGCTGGTCATCCCCAAGCGCCGCGCGGTCCAGAACCACATCGGCACCGTCCACGCGATCGCCCTGTGCAACGGTCTCGAGGCCGCCATGGGTGCGCTCGCCGAGGCGACCATCCCGAGTGACCGGCGCTGGATCCCCAAGGGCATGGAGGTCGGCTACACAGCCAAGGCCACCAGCGACATCACCTGCGTCGCCGCGACCGACCCCGAGCAGTGGACCGCCGACCTCGGCTCCGGCTACGACCTCCCCGTGCGAGTCAAGGGTGTCCGTGACGACGGCACCACCGTCATCGAGGGCACCATCAACCTCTGGATCAGCCCGAAGAAGTAGCGCCCGGGCAGCTCGGCTCGGGCCCTCTCACCCGGCTGTCTCGCCGGCGGCGTCGGCGCCGGTGCGGCTGGTGGATCCCGACACCGAGAGACGTCGCTCCACGGAGACCGCCAGCTTCGAGAGTGCGTAGTTGATGACGATGAAGATGGTGCCGACGAAGAAGAGCGTCTGGATCGGGTTGTCGAGGATCTGGTAGATCTGCTGGCCACGACGCAGCAGCTCGAAGTAGCCGAACCCGATGACGGCCGCCAGCGAGGTGTCCTTCAGGACGACCACCAGCTGGCTGATGAGGGCGGGCAGCATCGTGCGGAAGGCCTGCGGCAGCAGGATCGAGCGCATCACTTGGCCCTCGGTCAGACCGATCGCGCGGCCCGCCTCGCCCTGGCCGCGGGGCAATGAGGCCACACCTGCGCGCAGGATCTCCGCGACGATGACGGAGTTGTAGAGCGTCAGCCCGATCACGAGGTACCACAGGGCGTTCTCGCCGGGCAGCAGTCGGATCGGGATGCCGAGCTCCGCCGAGGCCCGCCAGACGTAGACGATGGTGATGATCACCGGCAGGCCGCGGAAGAGCTCGATGAAGCCGACGACCGGGATCCGGCCGTACCTACCGCTCATCATGCGCGCCACACCGAGTCCCACGCCGACCACGAGGGACAGGACGATGGCCAGCGAGGCGGCGATCATGGTGGCCAGCAGGCCTCGGCCGACCAGCTCCCAGACCGAGGCGAAGTCGTCGGCCGCGGGGTTCAGCCAGGGTTCCCACAGCTCGGCGTCGAACTGGCCACGGCTGGCCAGCCGTTGGATCGCGACCGCCAGGAGCCCGGCGATGAGCACCAGTGCGACGACGGTGCCGATGCGCTGACGGCGCAGGGTGCGGGGGCCGGGGACGTCGTAGAGGACGGTCTGCTCGCTCATCGGGCGATCGCCACCTTCCGCTCGATCAGGGCCAGGCACGCGCCGGCGCTCAGGGTGATGATGAGGTAGCCGATCGCGACGCCGGTGAGCACTGGGATGTAGGCGTACCCCTGCGCGCTGGTGAGGTTCTTGCCGACGCTGAAGAGGTCACCGCCGATGCCGAAGGCACCCGCGACCGCGGAGTTCTTGAACATCGCGATCTGCACGCTGCCCAGCGGCGGGATGGCGGAGCGGAAGGCCTGCGGCAGCACGACCTCGCTCATGGTCTGGGAGAAGGTGAGTCCGATCGCGCGGGCGGCCTCGGCCTGACCGGCGTCGACGGCGTTGATGCCCGAGCGCAGGGCCTCGCAGACGAAGGCCGAGGTGTAGATGACCAGGCCGGTGACGCCGAAGAAGAAGAAGCTGTAGTTGATGCCGAGCTCGGGCAGGCCGAAGCCCATGAAGAAGAGCACGATCGTCAACGGGCAGTTGCGGATCAGCGTCACCCACGCGGAGCCGAAGGCGCGCAGCGCGGGGATGGGGGAGACGCGGAAGGCCGCGATGACGGTGCCGAGGATCATCGAGCCGATGAGGCTGTAGACGATGAACTCCAGCGATGTCAGGAACCCGGACCAGTAGAGGTCGAGGTTGTCGATCACCGGTGACACGTGCTGCTCCTACTCGCTGCCGGCTGGGAGGTGGGATCCGATGGGCGGGTGGGGGCACCGAACGGCGCCCCCACCCGGCTCACGCGGACGTCGGGCTCACGCGCAGGCGTCGGCCTCGGGGAGCTCGGGCTTCTCGGTCCCGTCGACCTCACCGGCGGTGCGGTCCCAGGCGGCGAGGTAGGCGTCCTCGTTCTCCTGCAGCGTCTCGTTGATGAACTCGCAGAACTCGACGTCGCCCTTCTCGATGCCGATGCCGTAGGGCTCCTCGGTGAACTGCTCGCCGACCAGCTTGAACTCGCCGTCGGACTCCGAGACGAAACCGAGCAGGATGACGTTGTCGGTGGTCACCACGTCGACCTGGCCGTTGCCCAGGGCGTCGGCGCACTTGTCGTAGATGTCGAAGAGCACCAGCTGGTCCTCGTCGGCGAGGTACTCCTTGATCTGCTCCGAGGGCGTCGATCCCGTGACCGAGCAGACCTTCATGTCCGGGTTGTCGGCCAGGTCCTCAGGACCCTCGATGGCGTCCTCGTCGGCGCGGACCATGAGCTGCTGGCCGGCCTCGTAGTAGGGGCCGGCGAAGGTGATGCGCTGCTTGCGCTCGTCGTTGATGGTGTACGTCGCGACCACGAAGTCGACGTCGCCGTCCTCGATGACCTGCTCACGGATGTCGGAGGTGGCCTGGACCCACTCGATGTCGTCCTCGGCGATGCCCAGGGCGCCGGCGATGATCTTGGCGACCTCGACGTCGAAGCCCTCCGGGACGTCCTCGAACCCGAGGAGGCCGAAGCCGGGCTGGTCGAACTTGGTGCCGACGGTGACGGTGCCCCGGTCGGCGATCTCGGCCATGGTGGTGCCGGCCTCGAAGTCGGTCTCGGAGGCGACCTCGACCTCGTCGTCCCCGCCGCCACAGGCGGCCAGGCTCCCGGCCAGGACGAGGGCCGCGGCGGCGGCCCCGAGCTTCTTGATGCGCATCCTTCTCTCCCTTTCGTTCTCCGAGTCGACGAGGTGTCGAGCCAGGTGGTGCTGGTCGTGCCCGCCGGTGGTGCCGGCGGTCCTGCTGGTCGTGCTGATGCTGCCGGGCCCGCGGGGCGGGCGGTGGATCAGTGCTTGAGGATCTTGCCGAGGAAGTCCTTGGCGCGATCGGACTGCGGGTTGGTGAAGAACTCCTCGGGGGTGTTCTCCTCGACGATCGCGCCGTCGGCCATGAAGACCACGCGGTCACCGGCGGTGCGGGCGAAGCCCATCTCGTGGGTCACCACGACCATCGTCATGCCCTGCTTGGCGAGGTCCACCATCACGTCGAGGACCTCCTTGATCATCTCGGGGTCCAGGGCGGAGGTCGGCTCGTCGAAGAGCATCACCTTCGGGTCCATCGCGAGCGCCCGCGCGATGGCGACGCGCTGCTGCTGGCCGCCGGAGAGCTGGGCGGGGTACTTCTGCGCCTGGTGGGCGATGCCTACCCGGTCCAGCAGCTCCATGCCGCGCTTCTCAGCGTCGGCCTTCTTCACCCCGCGGACCTTGATCGGTCCGAGCGTGACGTTCTCGAGGATGGTCTTGTGGGCGAAGAGGTTGAAGCTCTGGAAGACCATGCCGACCTCGGCGCGCAGCGCCGCCAGCTCCTTGCCCTCCGCGGGCAACGGCTGGCCGTCGAGGCTGATGGTGCCCTGGTCGATCGTCTCGAGCCGGTTGATCGTGCGGCACAGGGTCGACTTGCCCGAGCCGGACGGGCCGATGACCACCACCACCTCGCCGCGATGGATCGTGAGCTCGATGTCCTGCAGGACGTGGAGGTCGCCGAACCACTTGTCCACGTGGTCGAGGACGACGAGGGGCTCACCGGCGACGGTGCCGCCCGCCGAATCGGACTGCGTCATGGTCCAGCACCCTAGCCACAAGTTCCGGGCCGCTGCCACGCCCGCGGGCGCGACCGGGGGTCGCGATCAGGTCACGATCAGCGGCCGGTGCCGGGTCGCGCGCCCAGGAAGACCGGGTTGGTCAGGGCGACCATGGCCAGGCCGGGCACCCCGGCGAGCGGGTTCAGCACGGGCTCACCGTCCATGCGGCGTACCTCCGCGCGGACGAAGGGTGCGGGCCCGGCCGGCACCTGCACGGTGACCTCCGCGGCGCCGGCCGCGTCGGTCAGCGCGCCGGCCAGCGGGGCCACCGGCCCGATCACCTGGGCGATGCAGCCGGGTGCGCCGCTCACCGCGAGGCGTACGTCGACGAGGTCGGTGGGACCGGCGCCGAGGGCCTCCCCGCAGGTCGCCGTCCGGCCTCCGAGGGTCGCCTCGAGCTCCAGGTCCACCGCGCTGGACTCGGCGATCCACGCGTGCCCTCCCCGGAGCCCGCGCACCACCGCGTTGGTCGACAGCGACGCCGCGCGGACGACGGTCTGCGGCAGCCCGACGGTCTGGCCCTCGTGGTGGGAGTCGCTGTTGCCCATCACGGGCACGTAGCGGCCGGCCACGAGCATCGCGTGCCACGCCGCGACGGCGGTCTGGTCGTCGAGGGTCCAGGGACCGTTCCAGATCTCGACGAGGTCCATGTCGGCGTACGTCGGGTCGAAGCCCCACGTGGAGCCGGGGCCGGGGGAGAACGGGTGGGCCGTGACCGCGAGGCCGCCGACGCCGCGCACCCGCTCGGTGAACATCGCGAGCTCGTCGTCCTGGGGACGGAATCGCCAGTCGATCCAGGTGCCCGCCGGCAGGCCCAGTGCGAGCCAGTGCCCGGCGCGGGTGGTGACCTCCTCGCCGGGGATGACCAGGAAGTCGTCGGGGACGTGCCGGCCCCACGTCAGCTGGGCGGAGGAGGTGTTGTGCTCGGTGGAGCCGATGAAGTCCAGGCCGGCCTCGCGGGCCAGCGCCAGCAGCGAGCGCTGGGTGTGCCGACCGTCGGAGTGGACGGTGTGCAGGTGGCAGTCGCCGCGGTACCACCCGGGCCCGGAGCCCTTCACGCGTCGCGGCGCGGGCTTCGGACGGAAGCGCTTCGGCTGCCGACCGAAGTGCAGCGTCACCGTCACCTCGTAGTCGACGCCGGGCGGCACCACCGCGAACGGGCCGAGCACGACGTGCCAGGTGCCGGGGGTGATCGGCCCGGCGAGGTAGCCCGGGGTCGCCCGGCGACGGCTGATGCGGAACCGGTCCCGCGCCCCGCCCGACCAGCCGCGGAAGCCGCTCGCGTCGCCCAGGTCGTGACCGCTGGGGTCGAAGATGCCGATGTCGATCACGTTGGCGCTGAAGCCCAGGCCCGTGTCGGTCTTCTCGTAGGCGTAGGAAACCTCGATCTCGCGCACCCCGCGCGGCACCTCGACCGGCAGGTAGTGCCAGTCCGGGGTGCCCACGCCGGTGAAGGTGCCGGTGAACGTCTCGCTGCGGCTCTGCCCGGCCGCCGCCGGCTCGAAGCGCGCCACGGCCGCGGTCGTCACGACCCCGGTGGAGCCGGCCAGGAGACTCCGGCGGGTCAGGGGACAGGTGCACACGCAGTGCCCAACGAGGCAGCGCGGGATTCGGGACGCCCGGGCCACCCGCCGTACCCTTGTGGACTGTCATGAGCACCGTCGCGCAGCCCCGCACCTACGAGGTCAAGACCTACGGGTGCCAGATGAACGTCCACGACTCCGAGCGCCTCTCCGGGCTGCTGGAGGACGCGGGCTACGCACGCGTCCCTGCCGGCGAGCAGGCCGACGTCGTCGTCTTCAACACCTGCGCGGTCCGCGAGAACGCCGACAACAAGCTCTACGGCAACCTCGGCCACCTCGCGCCGGTCAAGGCCGAGCACCCCGGCATGCAGATCGCCGTCGGCGGCTGCCTCGCGCAGAAGGACCGCGACACGATCACCCGCAAGGCGCCGTACGTCGACGTCGTCTTCGGCACCCACAACATCGGTTCGCTGCCGGTGCTGCTGGAGCGCGCCCGGGTGCAGCAGGAGGCCCAGGTCGAGATCCTGGAGAGCCTCGACGTGTTCCCCTCGACGCTGCCGACCAAGCGCGAGTCGGCGTACGCCGCGTGGGTGTCGGTGTCGGTCGGATGCAACAACACCTGCACCTTCTGCATCGTGCCGGCGCTGCGCGGCAAGGAGAAGGACCGCCGCCCCGGCGAGATCCTCGCCGAGATCGAGGCGCTGGTCGCCGAGGGCGTCTCCGAGATCACGCTGCTGGGGCAGAACGTCAACGCCTACGGCGTGGAGTTCGGTGACCGGCAGGCCTTCTCCAAGCTGCTGCGCGCGTGCGGGGAGATCGAGGGGCTGGAGCGGGTGCGCTTCACCAGCCCGCACCCGGCGGAGTTCACCGACGACGTCATCGACGCGATGGCCGAGACGCCCAACGTGATGCCCAGCCTGCACATGCCGCTGCAGTCGGGGTCGGACAAGGTGCTCAAGGACATGCGCCGCTCCTACCGCTCGGCGAAGTACCTCGGCATCCTCGAGCGCGTCCGTGAGCAGATCCCGCACGCCGCCATCACCACCGACATCATCGTCGGCTTCCCCGGTGAGACCGAGGAGGACTTCCTCGAGACGATGCGGGTGGTGCGGGAGTCGCGCTTCGCCAGCGCGTTCACCTTCCAGTACTCCAAGCGCCCCGGCACCCCCGCCGCCGAGCTTCCCGACCAGATCTCCCCGGAGGTCGTGAAGGACCGCTACGGGCGCCTCGTCGACCTGGTCAACGAGATCGCCTGGGAGGAGAACAAGCAGCTCGTCGGCCGGACCGTCGAGCTGATGGTCGCCGAGGGCGAGGGCCGCAAGGACACCGAGACCCAGCGGCTCTCGGGCCGGGCCCCGGACAACCGGCTGGTCCACTTCGCGGTCCCCGACTCGCCGGTCAGGCCGGGCGACATGGTCACCGTCGAGATCACCTACGCCGCGCCCCACCACCTGGTGGCCGACCGCGTGCTGTCGGTGCGTCGTACCCGCTCCGGCGACGCCTGGGAGGCCCGGGTGAACGGGCCGCAGCAGACCGGTGTCGGGCTGGGGATGCCGTCGGTCGGTGTGCCCGCCCCGCTGCCGGACGCACCCGGCTGCCGCTGAGGGACCGGCCAAAGTAAAGTCCCCGGCGTGCCTGCCGACCAGCCCACCATCCTGGCCACCTCCGGCGGCGTCGTCGCCGCCGACCGGATCAGCTGGGGCGTCGGTCCGCTGACCGACCTCGCCGTCGACCTGTCAGGGGTCGAGGGGCGTGCGCCGAAGGTGTGCTTCCTCGGCACGGCCTGCGGCGACTCGCCGGCGTTGGTGCGCGACTTCTACGCCGCCGCCCAGGCGCGCGGGTTCCACGGCAGCCACCTGCAGCTGTTCACGATGCCCAACGTCGAGGACATCACCGCCCATCTTCTCGAGCAGGACGTGGTGTGGGTCTGGGGCGGCTCGGTCGCCGGGCTGCTGGCGATGTGGCGGCTGCACCGCGTCGACGAGGCGATGCGCGCCGCGTGGGAGGCCGGCGTGGTGCTCACCGGCGTCTCCGCCGGCTCCATCTGCTGGCACGTCGGCGGCACCACCGACTCCTTCGGCCCGACGCTGCGCCCGATCACCGACGGGCTGGGCCTGCTGCCGTTCTCCAACGGCGTCCACTACGACTCCGAGGAGCAGCGCCGCCCGCTGTTCCAGTCCCTCGTCGCCGACGGCACCCTGCCCACCGGCTACGCCACCGACGACGGGGCGGGCGTGCTGTACCAGGGCAGCGAGATGGTCGGCGCCTACACCGAGCGCGCCGGCGCCGGCGCCTACCTCGTCGAGCGGGACGGGGACCGGGCCGTCGAGACCGAGCTGGACGTCATCCGCCTCTGAGTGGCCGAGCCCTCGTAGCCGGACGGACCGAACGCGGCTGCCGCCTCGCGGTTGAGGCTGTCCGCTGGTCCCGTCGCACGCTTCGGTCCGTCCGGCTACGTGCCTGTGGAGAGACAGCCGTGCCCGGGGCGGGAGCGGTGCATGGTGTGCGGGTGCACGAGCCGACCGTCGAAGAGGCTCTCGCCCGGCTCGGTGGGGTCGCGAGGCGGGAGAAGCTCATCGCTGCGTGCGGTCGCGCTGCTGTCGATGCCGCGCTGACCGCTGGTCGGCTCGTCGTCCTGGCTCGCGGGACCTACGCCGGGCCCGCACTCGACGCCTCGCGAGCCGCAGCCGCGGCGGTCAGCGGCGTGCTCTCGCATCGCACCGCCGCCCTGGCCTGGGGCTGGGGTGTCCTCTCAGACCCCGAGCGGCCGGACGTCACGCTCCCCAAGGACCGCCGCCTCAGTGCCGAACGGCGCGCATCGATCACGATGCACCGCACCGATCTCGGCCCCGACGACGTCGACGGGGACCGCACCAGCCCCGACCGCACGCTGGCCGACTGCCTGCGGACGCTGCCGTTCGCCGAGGCGCTCGCTGTCGCCGACTCGGCGCTTCGTGAGGGCTACCCGCCGGCGCGCCTGCAGGCGCTGGCGCGCGACCTGCGCGGACCCGGGGCGGCGCGAGCGCGTCGGACGGCGGCCCTCGCCGACGGTCGGGCCGCCAACCCGTTCGAGTCGGCGCTGCGGGCGATCTGCCTGGAGGTCGACGGACTCGACGTGGTGCCGCAGGTGACCATTCGGGACCCGCACCTCCTCGGCCGACCCGACCTGACCGACGTGCGGCTCAAGGTGGTGCTGGAGGCCGACTCCTTCGAGTGGCACGGGGACCGCGCGGCGCTGCACCGCGACGCCAACCGCTACAACGCGCTGGTCGCCGCCGGGTGGCTGGTGCTGCGGTTCTCCTGGGAGGAGGTCATGTTCCACCCCGAGCGGGTCAGGGCCGTCCTGGAGGCGGTCGTAGCCGCACGGACCGAGCAGCTGTGCGCGGGGTGCCGCGCCGCCTGATCTACTCCGACCGCGGCCCGTTCGGTCCGTCCGGATACGTCGGCGGGGCTCAGTGCCCGGGCTCGTAGGGCTTCTCGTCCGAGCGCGGGTCCTTCGACGGGTAGCCGGCCTTGGGGGCCACGCCCTCGGGGTTGGTCTCCTCGCCACCGGCGGACTGCTCGGGCGGAGCGTCGCCAGGAGCCTCGCCGGGGCCGGTGTAGCGGACGCCGTCCGTGCCGTGCTGGCCCGGCCCGGTGGGCCCCTCACGCTCGCTGCTCACGCCCATGTCGCCGGCCAGCTCGTCGTTGGAGTGACGGGGGTCGTCGGGCTCCCGACCGGTGGCGGGGTCGATGCGTCGCTCGCTGCTCATGCCGGGGACTCCTCGGGGTGGTTGCCGTCGCCGGCGTCCTCCTCGCTGCGGGTGGCCTTGGTGCTGGTGTCCTCGCCCTCACGGGTCTCGGTCGGGCTCGCCTCGGTGGCGGGGTTGTCCTCGGCGGAGAGGTCGGGCACCAACGGTGCCTCGACCCGGTCCAGCACCGCGTCGGTGCCGCCCGGGTGGAGCTGGGGCGACTCGGCCTCCGGCTCGGGCATCGGGCCGAGGTCCTCCTCGGTCTCCGCGTTCTCCTGCTCGGTCATGGGTCCCTCCTGCGTCGTCCGGCCGCGGGCCGCGACCGGTCCCTGGGGTCAGTCGAAGCCGTGCGTCGAGTACGCCCCCAGGCTGCCCGTCCGCAGGCCATCCAGCACCACCCGCTCGTGGGGGACGACCGGACCGGGCAGCGAGTCGAGGTCGTCGAGGCGCACCCAGCGGATGCCGCCGGACTTCTCCGGCTCGGTGACCCGCGGCTCGCCGCTCCAGGTGCGGGAGGTGAAGAAGAAGTCGATGCGCTCGTCGATCGGCTCGCCGCCGGCGGTGCGCTGCATCGAGGTCACGTGCTCCAGCTCGAGCCCCCCGATGCCGAGCTCCTCGCGGGCCTCCCGCCTCGCCGCGTCGTACGCCGTCTCGCCGCGTTCCACGTGACCGGCCGCGCCCGAGGCCCAGTGGCCGTCCATGAAGTCGACCCCCTGCCGCAGCTGGAGGAGCACCTCGGTCCCGGGTCCCTCACCTCGTAGCAGCAGCACGTAGGCCGCCGGCACGACGACGAACCTGTCCTCGATGCCGGTCACTGGCTGGGCTGGTCCTCGGTGGTCTCGGCGTTGCGCTCCTGCTCCTCCTCCACGGGGGAGTCGGGGGCGGGCGAGCCGTCGGGGAGGTCGGAGTCGTGCTCGCCGGGCGGGGTGCCCTGCGTGGGCAGCGGCTCGCCGTCGCGCTCCTCGGGGATCGGCGCGGTCACTTGTCGTCCGCGATGTCGTCGTTGCGGCCGTCGAGCCTGTCGAGGCCGTCCTTGGCCTTGGCCACGCCCTGCTCGATCTTGTCGGTGTGCTTGCCGCCGGTGCGCTTGTCGGCCTCGGCGGCGACCCTGTCGAGACCGTCGCCGATCTTGTCGCCGTGCTTGTCGACCGCGTCGGTCAGCTGCTTCTTCGCCTTGTCCAGGAAGCCCATGGCCACCTCCGGTGCTCGGGATCGGAACCTGTTGCCACACTAGCCACATGAGCCCTCTCCCTCCGGTGGTCGCGGTGGTCGGGGCCACCGCCGCCGGCAAGACCGGGCTCTCCCTCGACCTGGCGGAGGCGCTGGGCGGCGAGGTCGTCAACACCGACGCGATGCAGCTCTACCGCGGCATGGACGTCGGGACCGCCAAGCTGCCCCCCGACGAGCGGCGCGGCATCCCGCACCACCTCCTCGACACCCTCGAGGTGACCGAGCCGGCGACGGTGGCGGAGTTCCAGGAGCAGGCGCGGGCGGTGATCGCCGAGCTGCGCGGCCGCGGCGCCACGCCGGTGCTGGTGGGCGGGTCGGCGCTCTACACACGGGCGGTGCTCGACGAGTTCGAGTTCCCCGGCACCGATCCCGAGGTGAGGACGCGGCTGGAGGCCGAGCTGGCCGAGGTGGGGTCGGCGGCACTGCACGCCCGGCTGGCCGAGGTGGACCCCGAGTCGGCAGCGCGCATCCTGGTCGAGAACGGTCGTCGCGTCGTGCGCGCCCTCGAGGTCCTCGAGATCACCGGCCGCCCGTTCAGCGCGACGCTGCCGCGCCTGGAGTACGTCGACCCGCGCACCGTCCAGGTGGGCGTCGACATCGACCGGCCCACCCTGGACGCCCGCATCGCGCAGCGCGTCGAGGAGATGTTCGCGGCCGGCTTCGTCGCGGAGGTGGAGCGGCTGCTGGAGCGGGGGCTCGCGCAGGGGCGTACCGCGGGCCGTGCCATCGGCTACCCCGAGGTCGCCGCCCACCTGGCCGGAGACCTGTCGTTGGACGAGGCGCGCGAGCGGACCGTCGTCGCGACCCGGCGCTTCGCGCGGCGCCAGGACGCGTGGTTCCGCAAGGACCCGCGCATCCGCTGGGTGCGCTTCGACGACCCCGACCGTGTCGCTCGCGCACTGTCGGAGGTCTGCGCTGTCATGGGGGCATGACGCGCACGCACTTCTACACCGCCACCACGCTCGACGGGTTCATCGCCGACGAGCACGACTCGCTGGAGTGGCTCTTCAGCCAGGAGCACGAGGAGGGCGGGCCGCTGGACTACGCCACGTTCATCGAGGGCATCGGTGCGCTGGCGATGGGCGCGACGACCTACGAGTGGGTGCGCGCGCACCTGGAGTCCGGCGGAGGCGGCGAGCCCGGGGGCGGTGACCCCGGCGCGTGGCCCTACTCCCAGCCGACCTGGGTCTTCACCCACCGCGACCTGCCCGCGATCGAGGGCGCCGACGTGCGCTTCGTCCAAGGGGACGTGGAGCCGGTGTGGCAGGAGATGGTCGCTGCCGCGGACGGCAAGGACGTCTGGGTGGTCGGCGGGGGAGGCCTCGCAGCCGACTTCGCCGAGGCCGGGCACCTCGACCGGCTGATGCTCTCGATCGCGCCCGTGACCCTGGGGGCGGGTCGGCCGTTGTTCCCGCGACCGTTCGACCTGAGGCTGGTCGAGCTGGCCCGACACGGTGTGTTCGCCTGCGCGACCTACGACGTGGTGGGCCCGCGAGGAGCCTAGGGTCGGCCGTACGCCGCCCGCCCGAAAGGCTCTCCATGCGCATCCCGCGTCGCGCCCCCCTGGTCCTCGTCCCGGCTCTCGCCGCGCTCTGCCTGGCGCCGCTGGCACCGCAGGCGGTCGCCGACCCGGCCGTCCCGTCCGAGAGTGCGCCGTCCGAGAGCGCCCCCCGGGCCGTCACGAGGCTCGCCACCGACGAGGGCACCGGTGGCGCCGTGACGTCGGTGGACCCCGAGGCGACCCGGATCGGGCTGAAGGTCCTCGAGCAGGGCGGCAACGCCGTCGACGCGGCCGTCGCGACGGCGGCAGCGTTGGGCGTGACCGAGCCGTTCAGCGCGGGCGTCGGCGGGGGCGGCTACCTCGTGCGCCTCGACGGCAGGACCGGCAAGGTGCTGACCATCGACGGACGCGAGACAGCGCCGCTGACGTCGCCCAAGCGCACGATGTTCCTCGACCCGGCGACCGGCGACCCCTACCCGTTCGAGGAGCTCGTCACCAGCGGGCTGTCCGTCGGCACCCCCGGCACCGTCGCCACTTGGGAGGAGGCCCTGGACCGCTGGGGCAGCCGGTCGCTGCGCTCGCTGCTGCGCCCGGCGGCCGAGCTGGCCCGCGACGGCTTCGAGGTCGACCAGACCTTCGTCGACCAGGTCGAGGCCAACGCCGAGCGGTTCGCGCAGATCCGCTCCACGGCCGCACTCTTCCTGCCCGACGGCGAGGTCCCCGCGGTCGGCTCGACCTTCCGCAACCCGGGCCTGGGCAAGACCTACGACAAGCTGGGTCGGCAGGGCGGCAAGCTGTTCTACCGCGGTAGCGTCGCCCGCAACATCGTGCGGACCGTGAAGGCGCCGCCGGTCCTCGAGGGCGACCTCCCGGTGCCGCCGGGCCACCTGCGCGGGAAGGACCTCAAGACCTACGACGTCCGCGTGCGCAAGCCGATCACCCTCGACTACCGCGGCTTCAAGGTCCACGGCATGGGCTCCTCCTCCAGCGGCGGCAGCACCGTCGGCCAGGCGCTGGCGATCCTCGAGCGGCTGCCCCTGTCGAGCTGGACCGACGACCGCGTCCAGCACGCGGTCCTCGAAGCCGGGGCGCTGGCGTTCGCCGACCGCAACGCCCACGTCGGCGACCGCGACTTCGTGAAGGTGCCCGACGAGGCGCTGCTCGACAAGGAGTACGCCGACGAGCGGCTCTGCGCGGTGTCGATGGCCCAGGCCACGCCCAAGCCGCTCGAGCCCGGTGACGTCAGCCTCTACGACGGCCGGTGCGAGCCGGCCGGCGAGGGCGAGCGCGCCGCGGTCGAGGCCGAGGACCACGAGAACACCGAGACCACGCACCTGGTCGTCGCCGACCGCTGGGGCACGGTGGTGTCCTACACGCTGACCATCGAGCAGACCGGCGGGTCGGGCATCGTGGTGCCCGGTCGTGGCTTCCTGCTCAACAACGAGCTCACCGACTTCAGCCTCACGTGGAAGCGCCGCGACCCCAACCGCGTCGAGCCGGGCAAGCGCCCGCGCAGCTCGATGGCGCCCACGATCGTGACGGAGAAGGGCAAGCCGCTGGTGGCCCTCGGCTCCCCGGGCGGCTCGACCATCATCACCACGGTGCTGGGCCTGCTCGTCGACTTCATCGACCGCGGCGAGACGCTCGAGGACGCGATCGCGGCCCCGCGCGCCACGCAGCGCAACACCGTCTGGGTCGAGGCCGAGCCGGCGTGGTTGGAGACGTGGAGCGGCGACCTCGAGCCCTTCGGGCACCTGCTGCGCGAGACCACCCTGCCCGGCGGGGAGATCGGTGCCGCCACCGGCATCGAGTTCCTGCGCGGCAAGCAGCTGGTCGCCGTGGCCGAGCCGGTGCGCCGGGGCGGTGGCGACGCGCGGGTCGTCGAGCGCGACTGACGCGGGTGTCCGGAGGCGACGGTCCGGAGGCGACCCGGCCGGTCGCCCACGGGGCGGCGCTGGTGCCGGGCGCGGCCGCCCAGCGGCGTACCGTGGGACGGTGAGCAGCACCCTTCCCGCCCCCGACCGGGTCAGCGCCGACTGGCCGACCTTGGACTCCGTCGACGCGCTCGTGGCGCTCCTCGGCGAGCCCACCGCGCGTGCCCGCGACAAGGGTCGCGACCGGCTCCTCGACGTGGACCGTGAGTGGCTGGCGGCGGCGCCGTTCTGCGTGCTGTCGACCTCGGACGCGACCGGCCGCTGCGACTCCTCGCCGAAGGGCGACCCGTCCGGGATGCTGGTGCACGTCCTGGACGAGCGGACCCTCGCGATCGCCGAGCGACCGGGCAACCGGCGGGCCGACGGCTACCGCAACATCCTGCAGAACCCGCACGTCGGGCTGCTCTTCATGATCCCCGGCCGCGGCGACACCCTGCGCGTCAACGGTCGTGCGCGGCTGGTGACCGACGCGCCGTTCTTCGACGAGATGGCCGTGCGCGGCGCCCGGCCGGTGCTGGCCGTGGTCGTCGACGTGGAGGAGGTCTTCTTCCACTGCGCCAAGGCGTTCCTGCGCTCGGGCCTGTGGCAGCCGGAGACCTGGGAGCCGGAGGAGCGGGTGCCGCGGCGAGCGGTGATCGCCTCGCAGGTCGAGGGCGCCGGCCCCGTCGAGGAGCTCGACGCCTACTACGGACCGTCCTACGCGGAGGGCCTCTACTGATGTACCCCTTCCTCAAGGGCCACGGCACCGAGAACGACTTCGTGCTGCTGCCCGACCACGACGGCACCGTCCACGGCGGGCTCTCGCCCGAGGCCTGGTCGGCGCGGGTGCGCGCGCTGTGCGACCGGCGGGCCGGCATCGGGGGCGACGGGGTGCTGCGGGTGGTGCGCGGCGAGGACGGCCACTGGTTCATGGACTACTGGAACGCCGACGGGTCGGTCTCGGAGATGTGCGGCAACGGCATCCGGGTCTTCGCGCGGCACCTGGTCGCCGAGGGCCTCGTGCCCGGCGACGAGCCGATCCCGGTGCAGACGCGCGACGGCGTGAAGACGATCGTCGTGGACGGCGAGGACATCACCGTCGACATGGGCGAGCCGCAGGTGCTCGGCCAGACGTCGGTGTCGATCGGCCGCTCCACCTGGGCGGCCACCCACGTCGACATGGGCAACCCGCACGCGGTGGCGTTCGTGGAGTCGCTCGACCCGGCCGGCCCCGTGGGGACGCTGCTGACCGCGCCGGAGCACGACCCCGCGGTCTACCCGCACGGGGTCAACGTCGAGCTGGTGGTGCCCCTCGCCGCGGGTCACGTCGCCATGCGCGTCCACGAGCGTGGCTCGGGCGAGACCCGCTCGTGCGGCACCGGCGCCTGCGCCGTCGCGGTCGCCGCCGCGCTGCGCGACGGGGCCGGTCGTGACGGGACCGGGCTGGGGTCGGCGTACACCGTCGACCTGCCCGGCGGCACCCTGCGCATCGAGTGGACCGAGGCCGGGCGCATCCTGATGACCGGGCCGGGCGTGATCGTGGCGCGCGGGGAGACCGATCTGTGAGGAAGGTCTGCTCGCTGTGAGTTTCAGCGGCGCCCCGATGAAACTGACGGCGGCCCCACGCAGCTGCAGCGGCGGTGCGTGAGGTTCGGCGGCGCCCCGATGAAGCTCACCAGGGCCCGACCGTGACAGTGGAACTGTCTCGATCGCCGACCCGCGGGTGACGCAGGTCTCGGCACCCGCTAGGTTCCGAGCCATGGACATCACCGGATCCACCGCCATCGTCACCGGCGGCGCCTCGGGCATCGGCGCGGCCGCGGCCCGCCAGCTGGCCGCCAAGGGTGCCACCGTCGTCATCGCCGACCTCCAGGCCGACAAGGGCGAGGCCCTGGCCGAGGAGATCAAGGGCGTCTTCGCGCAGGTCGACGTGACCAACACCGACCAGATCAAGGCCGCGGTCGACGCCGCCACCGCGATCGCCCCGCTGCGCGCGGTCGTGAACTCGGCCGGCATCGGCTGGGCCCAGCGCACCATCGGCCGCGACGGCGAGTTCGACTCCGCCCACGACCTCGAGGCCTACCGCAAGGTGATCGCGATCAACCTGATCGGCACCTTCGACGTGACCCGCCTCGCCGCGACCGCCATGAGCCGCAACGAGCCCGACGCCGACGGCTGCCGCGGCGCCATCGCCAACCTGACGAGCGTGGCCGCGTTCGACGGCCAGATCGGCCAGGCGGCGTACTCCTCCTCCAAGGGTGGCGTCGTCGGCATGACCCTGCCGGTCGCGCGCGACCTGTCCTCGGCCGGCATCCGCCTCAACACCATCGCCCCGGGCCTGATCGACACCCCGATCTACGGCGAGGGCGAGCAGGCGGAGGCGTTCAAGGCCAAGCTCGGCGAGAGCGTGCTGTTCCCCAAGCGCCTCGGCAAGCCCGAGGAGCTCGCGAGCATGGTCGTGGAGACCATCACCAACTCCTACATGAACGCCGAGGTCATCCGGGTCGACGGCGGCATCCGGATGCCTCCCAAGTGAGCTCCTGAGCACCCGAGTCGTGCCCCT
>Ga0208056_100045_pt1 | contig 50286 bp, 52 predicted proteins | sample DeeseametaMP2052_FD_184178 | JGI IMG/M metagenome (GOLD analysis project Ga0208056, IMG submission 184178) | Marine microbial communities from the Deep Pacific Ocean - MP2052 (SPAdes) | ecosystem: Environmental > Aquatic > Marine > Oceanic | place: West of Cabo San Lucas, Mexico, North Pacific...
TTGGTCGTTTCACACCGAAGATCCCGCCGGTGGCCGCTTACGTCACGCAGCCCCGCCGCTGACCCTCAAACCCCACCACTCCACGGGACTCTCCTCTCCGGGGCGTCTGGAGGCTCGACGACACGGTATGCGTGTCACCCGCACTCCACTCGCGGGGAGGCACGGCGCGGGCGGAGGGGCGGCCGCGGGGGCGAGGGAGCACCACGGTTGACCCTCGCCCGACACAGGCGTAGACCAGAGGATCCCCGTCTCCTGTGAGGAGCGCAGCATGCCTCGCACGACCCAGCGCGTGACCCGACGCTTACGACCGTCCCGGTTCCTGGCCGCACTTGCCGCCGGCGGCCTGGCGGCCACCGTGCTCATCGCCGGCCCCGTGTCCGCGGCCGGAGCGATCAGGCCCTCCGGCGGCCACGTCAGGTCCGTCGCCGCCGTCGACCCGACCGGCGACGCCGCCCGGTCAGGGACCCTGGAACCGCTGCTGGGGCCAGGCGACCTCTACGCCGCCTCGGACATCACCGGAGTCCGTGCCGCAGTGGATGCGTCGGCGTACACCCTCGAGGTGGGCGTCGTCGACGCCTTCACCGGCGGGTCCGACCTGCTCGTCCTGACCGGAGAGGTGGTCTACGACCTCACCTGGCGGACCGTGGACCGTCGACGGGTGGTCTCGGAGGTGCCGGACCGTATCCGTGTGGCTGTCTCCGCGGCCGGCGTCGACGTCGAGGAGATCTCGCTGCCGCCGCGGTGCCGCAACAGTCCGGATCTCGCGGTGACCCTCGCCGAGCCCCCGATCGCGTACGCCGCCGCCGACCCGGTCGCCGGCGCGGTGCTGTCGGTCGTGGTGCCGCGCGCCTGCTCCAAGGGGACCTACGGCGTGGTCCGGGGCGTCGGCGACGTCCGGGTGACGTCGGCCGGTGACGCCGCGGGAGGGTCGCTGCTGCTGGGCTCGTACTTCGACGAGGCCAGGGTCGACGGAGTCGCCGTCGCCCGGAAGGCCCGCAGGTCGCGATGACGCACGCCCGTCGGGGCACACCACCGCGGGCCGAGCCGGCGACCCGCGCCGACCCGACCCGCGGGGTGGTCAGGCCGCGGGGTGAAGTGCTGCCCGTAGGGCGGCGATCGCCTGGCCGATGGCGGCGGTGGCGGCAGCGGTGTCGCGCAGCGGGTTGAGCATCACGAAGTCGTGCAGGATGCCGTTGTAGCGGATGCTGGTGGTGGGGACGCCGGCGGCGAGCAGCTTGCGGGCGTAGGCCTCGCCCTCGTCACGCAGCACGTCCTGCTCGTCGGTGATCACCAACGCCTCCGGGAGGCCCGCGAGTTGCTCGAGGGTCGCGCGGAGCGGGGAGACGGTGATGTCGTCCCGCACGTCGGCCTCGGGCAGGTAGGAGTCCCAGAACCACGCCATCGCCTTGGCGGTGAGGAACGGGCCGTCGGCGAACTCGCGATAGCTGTCGGTGTCCTGCCCGGCGTCGGTGACGGGGTAGTAGAGCGACTGGTGGCGGAAGGTGACGTCCCCGCGCTCCTTGGCCAGCAGGGTCAGGACGGCGGCCATGTTGCCGCCCACCGAGTCGCCGGCCACGGCGATGCGGGTGGGGTCGATGCCGAAGGAGGCGCCGTCGGTGGTGATCCAGCGGGCAGCGGCGTACGCCTGCTCGATCGCCACGGGGTAGCGCGCCTCGGGCGAGCGGTCGTACTCCACGAAGACGACCGCGACGTCGGCGCCGAGGGCGAGCTCGCGGACCAGGCGGTCGTGGGTGCCGGCGTTGCCGAGCACCCAGCCGCCGCCGTGGACGTAGAGGACGGCCGGCAGCGGGGTGGTGGCGGTCGGCGGGGTGACGATCCGGACCCGGACGTCACCGACCTCGGCCGGGACGGTGGTCCACGCCTCGCGGACCTCGGGCAGGTCGATGGGCTGGGACTGCACGTCGTCGAGGACGGCGCGGGCGGCCTCGGGACCGATCTCGTAGAGGAACGGGGGCTGGGCGGTGGCGTCGGCGAAGGCCTGGGCGGCCGGCTCGAGCACGTGGTTCATGGGGACTCCTGGGTGAGGGTGTGGGAAAGCATCGAGCACGTTTGGATTGTGCACGATGGAATGGTGAACCCAGGGTCGACCGGATAGATTCCCGGCATGGGTGAGGAGCCGTCGGATGCCGTGTCCCAGGACCTGCTCGAGGAGATGGTCTGCTTCGACCTGCACGCCGCCTCGCGGGCGATGACCGCGGTGTACCGGCCGCTGCTGGAGCCCCTCGGCCTCACCTATCCGCAGTACCTCGTGCTGACGGTCCTCTGGGAGCGCGGGCCCCAGCCCATCGGGGCGATCGTGGAGCGTCTCGAGATGGACTACGGGACCATCAGCCCGCTGGTGAAGCGGCTGGAGTCCCGCGGCCTGGTACGCCGGGTCCGCAGCGCCCGGGACGAGCGTCAGGTCGAGGTGGCGCTGACCGACGACGGCGACCGGCTGCGGGCGGAGGCTCCACGTATCCGCGCGGCCATCACCGAGGCGTTGGGCCTGACGGGGCGGCAGGCCGAGGAGCTGCACCGGGTGCTGCGCCGGGTGACGGCCAGGGCGCGCGGGGGCGCGGCCGACTGAGCGACCGCCCTCCCTGCCGCGGGGCGCTCAGTGCCCCAGCGCCCCAGTGGCTCAGTGGGTGGTGACGTTGTCCTCGACCCAGTCCCGCAGCGCGGCGAGGGGGACGGCGGCGCTGTGGCCGAGGTCGGTCAGGGCGTACTCCACGCGCGGGGGCACCTCGGCGTAGACCGTGCGGGTCACCAGGTCGTGCTCCTCGAGTCGCTTGAGGCTGGCCGACAACACCTTGGGGCTGATGCCCTGGAGCTGGCGACGCAGCTCGCCGAAGCGCTGCGGACCGCCCTCGAGCGCCCCGATCGCCAGCGCGCTCCACTTGTTGGCGAGCAGGTCGAGCATGTCGCGGCACGGGCACATCGCGGTGTAGACGTCGCCCGGTCCGCAGCTGTCGGCGAGGTGGGTGGAGGCGCTCATGAGCGCAATAGTACCCCTAGGGAACCAGATGCCCTTGACGGTAACTAGTACCCATCTCCCATGCTCGAGGCATGACCACTGACATCCACGCCACTGCCCCGTCCGACCCCTCGACCACCGCCACGATGCGGGCCGTCGCCTTCACCCGCAGCCTGCCCGTCGACGACCCGGCCAGCCAGGTCGACGTCGAGCTGCCCCGCCCCGTCCCCGGCGCCCGTGACCTCCTCGTCGAGGTCCGCGCGGTGTCGGTGAACCCCGTCGACGTCAAGGTCCGCGGGGGCGGCGACCCCGACGGCGCCCGGGTCCTCGGCTTCGACGCCGCGGGCGTCGTCGTCGAGGTCGGCGAGGACGTCACGCTCTTCCAGCCCGGCGACGAGGTCTGGTACGCCGGCGACATCCTGCGCCCGGGCACCAACGCCGAGCTCCACGTGGTCGACGAGCGGATCGTGGCCCGCAAGCCGCGCAGCCTCTCCTTCGCGGACGCAGCGGCCCTGCCGCTCACGGCGATCACCGCGTGGGAGGGCCTCTTCGACAAGCTCCGCCTCACCGAGGCCAGCACCGGGACCCTCCTGGTCGTCGGCGCCAGCGGTGGCGTCGGTTCGATGGTGCTGCAGCTGGCCGAGGCGCTGCTGCCCGGCGTACGTGTCGTGGCCACCAGCTCGACCGAGGAGTCCGAGGCGTGGGTGCGCGGCCTCGGCGCAGAGGCCACGGTCAACCACCGCGCCGGGGACCTGCGGGGCCAGATCGCCACGGCTGCCCCCGACGGCGTCGACTGGGTGTTCACCGCCCGCGTCGCCGACCCGGGCCAGCTCGAGCTCTACGTCGACGTGCTCAACCCCTTCGGCCAGATCGTGGCCATCGACGACCCCGAGACCCTCGACATCGCCTTCTTGAAGTCGAAGTCGATCAGCTTCCACTGGGAGCTGATGTTCACCCGCCCCATCGCCGGTGGCGACGGCCAGCTCGCCCAGCACCGCCTGCTGACCGACGTGGCCGCCCTGGTCGACGAGGGTCGGGTGCGCAGCACCGCCACCACGGTCCTGAGCCCGATCGACGCCGAGCAGCTCCGCGCGGCGCACCGGCAGGTCGAGAGCGGCCGCACCATCGGCAAGGTCGTGGTCACGGCAGGCGTCGACCAGGAGGGCGCCCGGTGAGGAGTCGGACCGAGGGGTCGCTCCAGGGGCAGCGCCTGGTGGTCGTCGGCGGGCGCTCGGGGATCGCCCGGGGGCTGACCGAGGCCGCGCTCGGCCAGGGGGCCGAGGTCGTGCTCGCCGGGCGAGCGGGGGCCGCTGCGTCGCTCCCGCAGGGCGCGTCCTGGATCGATGTCGACCTTCGCGAGGAGGAGACGATCGCGACCCTGGTCTCCGAGGCCGGGACTGTCGACCACTGGGTCGTGTCCGCCTCGGCCCCCGCGAACGGCCCCCTCGCCGACCTGCCGGCAGACGGCATCCGCGCTGCCCTGGACGCCAAGGTCGTCGGACCGTTGCTGCTGGCCAAGCACGCGGTCGCCTCCACGCGGGAGGGCGGTTCCATGCTGCTCTTCTCCGGCGTGGTCGGTTGGCGTCCGAGCCCGGGCCTGACCGTGATGGCCACGGCCAACGCCGCCGTCGCGGCCCTCGTCGCGGCACTCGCGGTCGAGGTGGCACCGATGCGGGTCAACGCCATCTCCCCGGGCATCGTCGACTCGGGTGCGTGGGACCGACTGGGGGCAGAGAAGGAGGCCTTCCTCCGCCGTACAGCCCAGCAGCTCCCGGTGGGCCGGGTCGGCGAGGTCGAGGACATCGTGTCGGCGGCCCTGCTCGCGCTCACCAACCCGTTCCTGACCGGGAGCACCCTGCACGTGGACGGAGGCGGGCGCTGGCGCCCGTAGACGTCGTGCGGACGATGTCCCAGGTCACGGAGTGACCTGGGACATCGCTGCGTCAGTAGAAGATCCGCTCGTTGAACGCCAAGCCCCGTGCGGTGCAGTGCTCCTGGTAGAGATAGAGGAAGCTCCAGACGTCCATGGTGTTCTTGAGGGTGTCGTCGTCGTGCAGGAACTCGATGGAGCCGTCGATGGTGAAGACGATCTCGGTGCCTGCGAGCACGTGCAGCGTGTGGATGGTTCCGGGGTTCTCCCGCACGTAGTCACCGGGCCTGGCCATCCAGTCGTACTCGAAGTACTCCCACGCTCCCCGCAGGGTGACGGCCGTGACCACTCCGCGGTGCCGGTGCTTGCCGAGCACCGCGTCCTCGGCCGAACGGAGCCCGAGCACGAACTGGCCGTTGCGGTTGTCGACGCGGAAGAGCTTGATCTCGATGGTTCCGACCCAGGGGAACCAGGGGACCTCGTCCTCGCTGACGTACCGGTCCTCGGCGGCGTATCGATCGACCACCGCGAGCTCGGCGCGGTCCAGGTCGCTCATCCGACTCTCGGTCGTCGACGTCACTGTTGCCGTCATGGGATGACCCTCCTTCGAGTGACTGCCGAGCGGGGGTCGCTCGGCTTCGACGCGACGATGCGCGCGTGGCGCAGGTCACATCAACGGCCTGTGCAGAAGTTGCACAGGCCGGGCCGCCGATCGCGGGCCGCGGTCACAGGCCGTATCGCCGGATCCGCTGGTAGAGGGTGCCGCGGGAGATCCCGAGCTCCTCGGCCGTGGCGGACCGGTTGTCACCGTTGCGCGCGAGCGCGTCGCGGATGACGCGGTACTCGGCTCGCTCGAGCTCGCTCAGGGAGCGTTGCGGACGGTATCGGGACTGCGGCCGCGCATCCTGGTCGTCCTCCCAGAGCAGCTCGATCGTGGCGCCGTGTGTGAGCGACCCCGGCTGGACGCCTCGTACGTTCCCCGTGACGCCCCCACCGAGGCTGATCGGGCCACCGGTAGGGCCGGTGCTCCGCACGGCATCCCAGAGGTCAGCGTGGTTCAGCGCGAGGCGCAGCCCGTCGTCGTCGACGATCAGCGTCCTGCTGCTCACGGTGATGACGGCGTTGCGGGTCAGTCGTCGACGGCGCAGGTGCGCCTCGAGGAGTCGCTGCTCGGGCAGACCCGCGTCCACCCGGAGCGCCGCCTCGACCTCGTGCGCGATGGAACGAGCGACGACCTGCAGCATGGGGTTGGCCTCCTGGGCCCGACACGCGACGTTGACCACGCCGACCATCCGTCCCGTGGCCGGACTGAAGACGGGCGCCGCCGCGCAGGCCCACCGGTGCCAGGCACGCTTGTAGTGCTCCGCGCCGATGACGAGTGCAGGTCGCCGCAGCTGTGAGGCGATCCCGATCCCGTTGGTCCCCGACCCCGTCTCTTTCAAGGAGCAACCCGGAGCGACCTCGGTCTGGTCGAGGAGCCTGGTCAGGGACGTGTCGGAGTCCCACCGCCACGCGACCGTGCCCTCGTGGTCCGTGAGGGCGATCGAGGCGGCACTGCCGGTCAGCAGGTCGGCCATGCCGAGCACCACCGGAACGGCCACCGTCGTGAGAAGGGAGTCGCGGGTCGACGTCGACATGAGGGACGTCGAGATCGTCCGCGGCGATCCCACCGTCGTACGAGCGCGCCCAGGACTCGGCGATGACACCGCGCACCTCGGCTCGGTCCCCTGTGGCCGGACCGAGCCTTCCGGACTCCAGGAAGCGCTGCCACGCTGCGATGGTCGACATGGCACCTCCTGCCACCGGCCATGACCCGTGTCACACCGGCTCGGTCAATATCGCACCGGACCGGGCCCGAGTCACCCCCTCCCACCGTGCGCCCCCGACCGGACCTGCCGTTCGCGAGCCCTGCCCTCAGGCGCCGGCGACCTCGAGGTAGAGCGCGACGTGCGCCCGCGCGGCCCGCTCCCAGGTGTAGGACCCGGCCAGGGCCTGCCCCGGGGCCGGGTCGCCGGGCGTGCGCAGCGCCGCGGCCAGTGCACCAGCGATCGCGGGGACGTCGGCGGCGAAGGACACGGTCGTGCCCAGGACCTCGCGCAGCACCGGCAGGTCACGGGCGACCACCGGCACCCCGGCGGCCAGGGCTTCCATCGCGGCGAGCCCGAATCCCTCCTTCGTGGAGACGAACCCCAGCGCCGACGCCTCGGCCACCAGCGATGGCAGCGCCGTGTCCTCGACGGGTCCCAGCACCAGAGGCTGCGTGCCGAGCTCCTCGGCGAGCTCGGCAGCGCGCGCGTCGAAGGCCGCGCGGTAGTCGCGGTAGTCGAAGAGCGTCTCCCCGCCGCCGAGCACCAGCCGGACGTGGGCGAGGTCGGGCTGGGAGCGGACCATCGCGGCGTACGCCTCGAGCAGGTCGAGCGTGCCCTTGCGCGGCTCGATCCCACCCAGCGCCAGGACGTACGGCGCCCCGATGCGCTCGCGCCACTCCGCGCGTCCCTCGTGGTCGGTCGCGGCCGCGGCGAAGCGTGCGGCGTCGACCCCGTTGGGGATGACCGTCGGCTCGAGACCCCAGCCACGGCGCACCTCCTCGGCCACCGCGGCCGACACGCACACCCGGGTGCTCGGCTCGACGACCGCCCGCTCGTGGCAGGCCACGAGTGCCGGCGTCGTGAACGTGTCGAGGTGGTGGATGGTGCGCACGCAGGGCAGGGCGGCGTTGGCGCTGATGCAGTCCTGGGCGTGCACGACGTCGTACCGGTCCCGCTCGGCGGCGAAGGCGGTGCGCAGCACCTCGATCGAGCGCACGATGCGCTCCCCGACGGCCTCGCCGTCGACCTCGGGGAAGGGCACCGCCCGCACACCCACCCGCGGGTCGACGGCTCTGAAGAACGTCGTGTCCCCGCCCCGTCCCAGCGTCCAGACGTCCACGCTCTCGCCCAGCGCGACGAGCGCCTCGGCGAGCGCGAGCGTGTGCACGACGCCGCCGCGGGGCTTGGTGGAGTAGGTGAGCAGGGCGATCCGCACGGGTCAGGCCCCGGGCACGTCGGCGTCGGCGGCCCGGAGCGCCACGTAGGCCTCGGGGGTGCGCTCGGCGAGGTGGTGCAGGACCCGGCGCGCGCGGGCGACCTCGACCTCGGGGTCGAGCTCGGCGACGGCCAGCCCGCCCTTGGAGGAGGTCCGCGCCAGGACGTCACCGCCGGGGCCCACCACCTTGGCCTGCCCGAGGAAGCGCAGCCCGCCCATCACGCCGGTCTGGTTGGAGGAGACCCACACGACCTGGTTCTCCGCGGCGCGCGCGCAGTCGTAGAGGTCGAAGAGCCGGGACTGGCGGTCCTGCGGCAGCCGGGAGGCGCGGTCGGTGACCGACGCCGGCCAGGCCGACAGGCAGGCCAGGACGGTCGCGCCGTCCATCGCCAGCGTCCGGGCCGCCTCGGGGAAGGTCTTGTCGTAGTCGATGAGCATGCCCAGCCGACCCAGCGGGGTGTCGAACGCGCTGAAGGAGTCGCCGGCGTCGTACACGAGGGACTCGCCGGCGGGGCGGTGCACCTTGCGGTGCCGCCCCAGCACGCCGGAGCCGTCGAGGCAGACCGCGGTGTTGAAGAGACGGTGCTCGCCGTCGACGACCGTCTCCTCGGTGTAGCCCAGCGCCAGCACCATGTCGCCGGCCAGCGCGCGCACCCGCTCGATCTCCGAGGAGTCCTCGCACAGCCCCGGCGGCAGGCTCGTGGGGTCGGGACGCCGCAGGTCGGAGAGGTAGCCGCCCAGCGTGGCGTCCGGCAGCACCAGCAGCTGCACGCCGGCGGCCCGGGCGTCGGCGACGATGCCGGCGAGCTTGGCCAGGGAGCGCTCGATGTCACGGCCGAAGTGCGCGGCGACGGCGCCGATGCGCAGGACTCCCACAGCCGACCAACCTATCCGGCTAGCCGACCAGCGCGACGGACGAAGCGGTGAGCGCAGCGGGGATCGGGCCCGGCGAGACCCGCCTCGCCAGCGCGGCCGCGGACTCCGTCAGCGCCGGCCCGGTGCGCCCGGTGAGGTGGCCGGTCACGTGCTCGGCGTCCGCGGCGATGCCGAGGAAGCGCCCCGAGCCCCACGTGTGCAGCCACGGCAGCCCGAGGAAGTACAACCCCGGCACCGACGTGACACCGCGCGTGTGGGTCGGGCGGCCGGAGCCGTCGAAGACCCCGGCGCGCACCCAGCGGTAGTCGGGCCGGTAGCCGATGGCCCACACGATGCTGGTGACGCCGGCCGCGGTCAGGTCGAGCGAGGTCGGGTCGGCGTCCGGCTCCCACACGGGCTCGTACGTCGGAGCCGGCGGCGCGTCCACGCCGTGGGCGTCGATCCAGCGGTCGATGTCGCGGCAGATGGAGCGGTACACGTCGTCGGCGGCGTCCAGCGCCGCACGCATGGTCGGGCGGAAGGCCAGCTCGGTGCCGCCGGGCGCGACGCCCTCGAGCAGGCCGTAGAGGGCCATGCCCTCCCGGGCGAACTGGCGCAGGTCGATGTCGCGGCCGCCGTCACGGCCGGTGACGTAGTGGTTGGTCTTCTCCCGTGCCGTCGCCCCGCCGGGGTACTGCGCGACGCCGGTGTCGTACAGACCCATCTCCGCCAGCCAGGTCATGCAGTCGCGACCGCGGTGGAAGCGCGCCACCCGTGGGGCGTCGCCCAGCGCGAGGTGCACCCGGCGCCCGGCCAGGTGCAGGTCCTCGGCGATCTGGGCACCGGACTGGCCCGACCCGACCACCAGCACCTCACCGTCGGGCAGCTGGTCCGGGGAGCGGTAGTCGGCGGAGTGGAGCTGGGTGATGGCGGGCGACAGCGCCGGGGCCCAGGGCGGCACGATCGGCAGGTGGTAGCCGCCCGTGCACACCACCACGGCCTCGGCGTGCCAGGTCTCCGGGCCGTCGGGGCCCACCGCCTCGACGACGAACCCGCCGTCGCCGGACTCGGTGAGCGAGGTGACCCGCGTGTGCTCGCGCAGCGGCGGCCCGAAGGTCGGGGCGTAGCCGGCCAGCCACTCCACGACCTGGTCGCGGGTCATGAACCCGTCCGGGTCGGGGCCGGCGTAGGCGTAGCCGGGCAGTCGGCAGTGCCAGTTGGGGGTGACCAGGGTGAAGGCGTCCCAGCGGGTGTCGGCCCACTCGTGGCCGGCGGTGCCGGCCTCGAGCACGACGTGGTCGACGCCGTCGCGGACCAGGAACCAGCTGGTCGACAGGCCGGCCTGACCGCCGCCGACGACGACGACCCGCGTCCGGCGGAAGGTGGGCGGCTCCGAGCGGGGGACCGGGGCAGAGGTGGGTGCGGACATCTCAGGACTCCTGAGGCAGGGGCGGGTGGAGGCGGAGGACGGTCACGGTGGACGCGTCGGGACAGGACGCGGCGAGCGCATCGATGTCGGCGAGCGTCGCGGCCGCGGAGGTGCAGGCGAAGCCGAAGCGGGCGCGCACCCGCTCGCTGGCGATGCCGAGCGCGGTGGCGGCCCGCTCGCGGAAGTCGTCGACCGGGTAGGTCGACCCCGCGACGAGGTGGTCGTGGACCACCAGCGAGGGCGAGTAGTGGTCGACCACGCGACCGTCGGGCCAGCGCACGGAGAAGGTCATCTCAGGCACGGACGGCTCCTGCCATCGGCGCGGCGGTGACGGCGGCGTACGTCTCGGGGCGGCGGTCGCGCAGGTGGAACATCGCCCGTCGGGCGGTCTCCAGCGCGGCCGGTACGTCGAGCTCGGCGACCGCGAGGCCGGCCTCGGTCCCGGTGCTGGCCAGCACGTCGCCGCCGGGGCCGACGACCTTGGCGTGGGCGACGAAGCGGAGCTTGCCGAAGGTGCCCTGCTGGTTGGCGGCCAGCCAGACGACCTGGTTCTCCAGGGCACGGGCGGCGTCGAAGAGGTTGAAGCGCTGGGTCCAGCGGTCCTCGGCGAGCGAGGCGGCGCTGGCGGTGCGCGACGCGGGCCACGCGGAGATGCAGGCGATGACCTCGGCACCGTCGACGGCCAGCGCACGAGCGGCCTCGGGGAAGGCCTTGTCGTAGCAGATCAGCGTGCCCAGGCGACCCATCGGAGTGTCCACGCAGGCGAACTCCGAGCCGGCCGAGTAGAACAGCGACTCGCCCAAGGGCTGGTGCACCTTGCGGTGCGCGCCCAGCACGCCGTCGCCGGTGACGACGGCGGCGGTGTTGTAGCGATCGGTGCCGTCGGACTCGCACAGGCCGACGACCACGGTCATCTCCCGCGCGATCTCGGCGACGCGCCGCAGCTCGGGGCCGTCGAAGTCCATGACGGGGGGCAGGTCCTCGGGCTGCTCGTCGTGGCTGCCGTCGCGGCCGGCGCCGAGGACCGAGAGGTACCCGCCGAGACATGCCTCGGGCAGGGCGAGCAGGCCGACCCCGCGGGCGCGGGCGTCCGCGACGAGCCGGCCGATCTGGGCGAGGTTGCCCTCGACGTCGCGGCCGAAGCCGGCACAGGCTGCGGCGACGGCGGTGCCCGGTGCGGTGCCGGGCGTGGTGGTGGACGTGCTGGTCATGAGGCGGTTCCCATTCCGGTGACGGTGGAGGTGACGGCGTCGGTGACGACGCCGTCGGGCCAGCGCAGGCCGACGCCCGAGCCGGGCTCGAGGTGGCCGCACACGGCGGTGGAGAGGTGGTGCGGCAGCAGGCTGGTGTCGGGGGTGCCCGGGTTGCCGGCCTCGGCCGAGACGATGGCGAAGCCGGGGAAGCAGGTGAGCCAGTCGGCGGTCCCGGCTGCCGCCGGTGCGGGGACCGCGCCGACGTCGAGGACCGCCCGGCACCCGCTGGCCTCGGCGAGCATCCCGGTGCTGCCCACCAGGCCGCTCATGGAGACGTCCTTGGCGGCCGTCGGGGCGAGGGCGGGGACGACCGTCATCTGCGAGCGCAGCTGCTCGGGCGTCCGGTGCGAGGTGGAGTCCCACTGGGCGCCGGTGTATCCGCGACGCCAGCCGCCGCCGAGGTCGGCGGTCACCCGCAGCCGATGACCCGCGCGGCCGCCACCGCCGGGCACCGGGGCGGACGTGCGCCCCAGCGCCGTGACCGCGAGCTGGCCCGGGACCCCGAGCTGCGTGTGCCCGCCCAGGACGGGCACGCCCCAGGCCGCGGCGGCATCGGTGAGGCCGCGCAGGACACGACGCGCGAAGGAGGCGTCGCGGGCGCCGACCGCGTCGAGGAGCCCGACGGGAGTCGCGCCCATGGCCGCGAGGTCGTTGAGGTTGACCAGCACGCTGCACCACCCCGCCCACTCCGGGTCGCGCTCGACCATGGCGGGCAGGATCGCGTCGCAGGCGGCGACCATCTCGCTGCCCGGCACCGGTGCGGCGTCGTCGCCGACGAAGCCGCGCGGAGTGCCGGTGGCGAGCTCGTCGAGCAGCAGCCCGAGCGGTGCCTTGGTCGCGTCGACCAACCGCTGGATGCGGCTGATCGGGAAGTCCACGACCAGGTGCGGGTGACCGTGCCGCAGGGTCTCGTGGCGCACGCTCCAGCCCAGCCGCTCGAAGAGCCGGCGGTGCTGGGCCTGGACCTCGGCGTCGAAGCGGAGCGCGCCCTGCGTCTCGGCCCGGGCGCAGGCCGCCCGCACCAGCGCGGCGCCGACCCCGAGGTGCAGCCGCGCGTCCGAGGCGACCGCCAGCCGGCTGCCTCGCCACCAGCCCAGGTCGCGCAGCGGCGGCGATCCATCGGCTCCCGGTGCCGGATGGATGCGCACACCGCCGAGCAGCTCGCCGTCGCCGGCCAGCGCCACGAGCACCACGGTGCGCGGGTCGTCGTCGACGGCGTCGGCGTCGGAGCCTGCGAAGAGACCCTGCTCGGTGACGAAGACGTCGTGCCGCAGCCGCCGGTAGCCGGCCAGCTCGCGCGGCCCGGCCTCCACGACGACGTACGACGCGTCGGTGTGCCGGTCGTGCCCGGTCCCGCGCAGCGGGCCGGTGAGGACCGAGACGTCGAGGGTCATCTCAGGCCCCCTCGCAGGAGAGCGCCGAGCAGGCACCGCACGCCGCGCAGCCGGCGGACTGGGCGGCGCCGAGCATCCCGGCGCGGCGCAGCGCCGCGCCCACACGGGCGGTGACCGAGGCGACCATCCGCGCGTCGGGTGCCGGGACCCGGTCCACGTCGGTGGCCAGCGTGCCGGCCAGCGGGCGGAAGGGCACCACGAAGGGGTAGACGCCCATCTCGATCAGCTCGGTGGCCGCGGCCACGGTCTCGTCGGGGTCCTCGCCGAGACCGAGGAGGAGGTAGGTGGAGACCTCGTTCCAGCCGAAGACACGGACGGCCTCGGCCCAGGCGGCGCGGTACTCGCTCATGGGGACCGAGCCCTTGCCGGGCATCCAGCGGCGGCGCACGTCGTCGTCGAGCGACTCGACGTGGATGCCGATGGAGCGGGCGCCCGCGTCGTACAGCTCCTGGATCGTGGCCAGGTCGCCCGGCGGCTCGCACTGCACCTGGATCGGCAGGTCGGGGAGCACCTCGCGGACGGCGCGGACGCAGCGGGCGAGGTGGGTGGCGCCGCGGTCGCGACCGTTGGAGGTGCCGGTCGTCATCACCATCTGGGTGATGCCGTCGAGGTCGTGGGCGGCCTTGGCGACCTCCGCGATCTGCGCGGGCGACTTCACCGCGATCGTGGAGCCCTGGCGCAGCGACTCCTCGATCGCGCAGAACCGGCAGCGCTGGTCCTCGTCGTAGCGCACGCAGGTCTGCACGACGGTCGTCGCCAGCACGCGGGCCGAGTGCAGCCGGGCGATCTGCTCGTAGGGGACCCCGTCGGCGGTGGTGAGGTCGTAGAAGCGCGGGCGGGAGATGGTCTCCACGCCCAGCCCGGTGTCGGCGCCGTCGAGCAGGAGCTTGCCGCCGGCGAGGGTGTAGGGGCTGCGGGGGTTGAGGGGGATGGCCGCGCCGACTCCGTCGAGCAGCAGGTGCCCGTCGTCGCTCGGTCCGGCTCCGGCCCGGCGGGAGACCGGCGCGTCGGCGAGCCGGATCCCCTGGATCGCCAGGTCCACGCGGGTGACGCTGGCAGTGCGGTCAGGGCTGGTGGTGCTGGTCGGCGCGGCCATCTCGGTCAGCGCCTCAGAGGTTGTAGACGGAGTTGATGATCGCGCCCTTGTTGGCGAAGTGGATCACCGCGTCCTGGACGTCGAGCGGGTGGCAGGGGATGACGCCCTCGATAAGGTCCTCCTCGCGCTGGCCGTGCAGGGCCATGCCGAACCGGCAGCACAGCACGGTGCCGCCCTCGGAGATGAAGGTCTTGATGGCGTCGTTCATGTTCTGGTTGCCCGGGAAGGCGACGTCGCCGGTCGTCGGGAAGCCGCGGGTGTCGGCACAGGCGAGGGCGCCGGGGCCGTAGAAGTAGAGCGTGGCGTCGAAGCCCTTGCGCAGCGCCCGGGTCGTCTGGAGGACGGCCACGAACGACACCGAGGACTCGTGCGGGATGCCGTGGACGAGGGTGAGCCAGGCCTGGCCCTCGCTCGCCTGGTAGTCGGGGAAGAGCTTGGTGGAGCCGTAGAGGTTGGTGCCCTTGCCCTGGGAGGGGTGGGGGATCTCGGCCTTGGACTTCTCCATCGCGGCGAGGATCTCGTCGTCGAACACGGACATGTGCATCTCCTGGTGTCTCTCGAGGGTGGGGTGGCGCAGCAGGTGGTGCTGGTCGGTGGTGCTGAGCAGGTGGTGCTGGCAGGTGGTGCTGGTCGGGTGGTGCCGGTCCTGCCTTCAGGACCCGTAGAGGGCCTCGAAGTTGCCCCGGAAGAGCGCGTCGGTGAGCTCGGGGTCGTCGGTGGCGGCGGCCAGCCGGGCGTGCTCGCCGGCGTGGTCGCCCCAGGGGGTGTCGGTCGCGAAGAGCACGCGGTCGTGGCCGATGCCGCGACGCTGGATCTCCTGGCACAGCCACGCCGGCGCGAAGCCGATGGCCCAGGAGGTGTCGGTGTAGACCTGCAGGCCGCGCTCGATCCAGTCGAAGAAGCGGCCGCCGATCAGCTTCATGTGCCCGCTCATGCCGCCCCCGAGGTGCACGAGGTGGATGCGGGTCGTCGCACCGTAGGCCTCGACGAGCTTCCCGATCTGGTCGACGTCGCTGGCGGCGCCGGGAGAGGTGTGCACGTGCACGACGAGGCCCTTCTCGGCGGCGGTCGTGAAGATCCGCTCCAGCTCCTCGACGGAGTCCTCGGCGTCGACGGCGCCCCCGAGCAGGAAGCTGGTCTTCAGGGCCGCGACCCCTTCTTCGCCGGCCAGCGACAGGGAGGCGGTGTTGCGGTCGTGGTCGCTGCCCTTGGGCGAGACCCACAGCCCGCAGCGGACCCGGTCGTCGGCCTGCGCGGCCTCGAGGGCCAGGTGGTTGAGGCCGAAGGCGACGTCGGGGTCGGGGACGCCGTAGTTCGGCAGCACCAGCGCACGCTCGGTGCGCTCGGCGTCGAGGTCGTCGAAGAGCTCAGCGACGGTCTCGCGGGCGGTCGTGTCGGGGCTGATCGGCGGGCCGCCGTAGAAGGGGTACGACGGCAGCCGGCCGATGTGGCGGTGGGCGTCGTGGGCGGCGGTGGGCATGGAAGAAGTCCACTCGCCAGGTGTTTCAGGTTGGTTCCGGCAGGAATACGGGGTGCTACCCGGTGTGTAAGTTCGCCGTTACCCCGACCGGCCTGCCGGCCGCCTGCGTGACGGGCCGATGTCGCAGGTCGGGCACCATGGCTCCCATGCCGCGGAACCCCCACGCCCGCATCGAGATCGACGCGCCCCTGGACCGGGTCTGGGAGGTCATGCTCGACACGGCGTCGTACGGCGAGTGGAACCCGTTCGTGCTGCGCGCCGACTGCGCGGCCCCTCGGGTCGGTGAGCCGATCACCCTGCACGTGCGCTTCGCGAACGGCTCGACCGCGACGTCGCCGGAGCAGATCACCGCCCTGGACGAGCCGTCCACCGGCGAGGACGGGGTACGCCGAGCGCTGCTCGCCTACCGCTACGAGGGCCTCCCGGCGAAGCTGCGGCTCGTCCAAGGCGTGCGCGACCAGCGGCTCACCCAGGCCCCTGGCGGGCCGACGGTCTACGACACGGTCGAGCGGTTCTCCGGGCCGCTGGTGCGTCTCGCCGGCCCCGCACGCGTCGAGGACGGCTTCCGGCGGCACGCGCAGGCGCTGAAGGAACGCGCGGAGTCGCTCCGGGCGTGACGACCGGGCACGGGGTTTGCCGAGCGGCCGGGCTGGCAAGACAGGGAGGGTGAGCCCGACCGAGACGACCGCCGTGGACTTCCCACCCGTGGTCTACGTGCCGTGCACCCGGCACACCGCCGTGCCCGAGGAGCTCGAGGTCCGCTACCAGACCACGAAGGACGGGCGACGCGCCGTGCTCGTCTACTCCGCCCTGGACCGGTTGCACCGGTGCTGCGGCGACGACCAGCCGTGGTTCCTGCTGCCCACCGAGCGGCTGCGCGCCCTGCACGAGCTGGACCCCTTCGACCTGGTGCTGATGGACCTGATGGTCCCCGAGGAGTCCCGGGCGGGGCTGCGCGCATGAGCGGCTTCCACCTCGACCCCGACGCCCTCCGCGCCGTCACCGACGGGCTCGCGGACGCCGCGACGACCTTCGACGACACCGGGCAGGGCGTGCCCACCTCCGCCGACGGGGGCCTGGCGGCCGGGCTGGTCGCCGACATCCTGCGCACCGTGGGGGAGGCCGGCGAGCAGCTCACCACCGACGCCGCCACCCTCGCCGGTGTCGCGGACCGCTGCAACGTCGACGTCGCCACCACCGACAGCGAGGTCGCCGGCGACCTCCTCACAGGAGCGCCATGAGCAGGGACACCCACCTCGCCGGATCGCCCGCCGACCTCGACCGCGTCGCCACCTGGCTCACCGACGTCGTGCCCGCCGCCAGCACCTTCGGTGACGAGGTCTACGGCGCCCGCTCGGCGACCGGGTCGGCCTGGGAGTCCGAGGCGGCCACCGCCTTCGCCGCGCAGCTGCGCACCCTCGGTGTCGCCGCCGACGGGACCACGACGGCGGTCCGGACCGCCGCCACGGTCGTCGCCGACCTGGCCGCCGCCCTGCGGACCGCCCAGGACGAGATGCGTCGTGCGCGGCAGGTCGCCCGCGAGGGCGGGCTCGCCGTGACCGGCACCGTGATCCAGCCGCCCGGGCAGGCCCCGGCAGCGGTGCCGGCGCTGCCGCCGGACGCCACCCCGGCCGAGGTCGCGCGCCACGACCAGGGGACGGCCGCGCTGACGGCGTACGAGCGGGAGGTGACGGCGTGGAACGACGCCGTGGCCGTCGCCGACGCCGCCGACCGTGACTGGGAGCAGGCGGTCGCCGACGCGACGCTGACCTGGCAGGAGTCCGGCAAGGACATCGCCGCCCTGCTGCAGGACCTCTTCTCCGGCTCGGCCGAGGAGTTCCTCAAGATCAAGGTCTCCCGCTACTTCAGCGACGCCACGAACGTGTGGCGGCAGCAGTCGCAGGTCTGGCGCGAGATCGCCGACTCCTACGTGCGCGACGGCCGCTTCGTCGGCACGGACCCCGACGACTACTACCGCGCGTTGCGCACCATCGACGAGATGGACGACCTCGCCCGCAACGCCGAGCTCAACGGTGGCCGGGTCGCGACCAACGTGGGGCGCGGGTTCCTCGCGCTGGGTGTCATCGCCACCGGCTACGGCATCTACGACGACATGGCCAACGGCGGCGAGTCCGCCGAGCAGGCCACCACCTCCAACGTGGGCGGCTTCCTCGCCGGCATGGGCGCGGGCGCCGCCTCGGGCGCTGCCGCCGGCGCGATCGCCGGCTCGATCGTGCCCGGAGCCGGCACCGCCGTCGGCGCGGTGGTCGGCACCGTCGTGGGCGCCGGGGTGGGCATCGTGACCTCGGGTGCCATCGACTCGATGTGGGAGAACGGCGTGGAGGACCTCGGCGACGTGGGCGAGGCGATCGGCGACGGCTGGGGCGAGCTCATGGACACCGGCGAGGCGATCGGTGATCTCGGCAGCGACGCCGTGGACGCCGTCGGCGACGGGATCAGCGACGCGTGGAACTCGGTGTTCGGATGAGTCGCGCGACCCAGCCTCCTCGACAGGCCTCGGGGACGAGGCGTCGCGGCCTCGTGCGGACCCTGACGGCCGTCAACCTCCTCGTCGGTCTCGGCGTGCTCGCGGCCGGAGCGCTCGCGCCCTGGCCCTGGCAGGCCCGGGTGTGCGTGACGATCGTCGGGGTCGGCCTGATCGGCAACGCCCTCCTCGCCGGCCGCGAGTGGTCGGACTCCGTCCGGTGGGGCGACCGCGTGAGCACCCGCGGGGGCGCGACCGTCGTCTCCTACGACCGGGTGCCGGCGTACGCCGCTGCGTGGGGTGCCGGGTGGACGACCCTGGTCGCGTCGGTCGGCACCGCGCTCGGCGTGGCCGCCGGGAGCGTGGGTCCCGCGCTGGTGCTGGGGCTGCCGTTCGTCGTGCTCTTCGGTCTGGTGCTCATCGACTCCGCCCTGGCGCTGTCCCGTGGCGCCGAGGTGGTCGCCGACCGCGAGCGCCTGACGTTGCGGTCGTGGAACACCGAGACCTCGCTGGCCTGGGACGACGTCGAGCGCGTCGCGCCCGACGTGGCCGGGGGCAGGGCCGTCCTGGCGGTCATCGGCTACACGGCGGCGACGAGCTGGACCGGCCGCCGGTTGCCGCACGTCTGGCCGCGGGGCGCCCGCCTCGTGCCCGGTCGCGTCGAGGTCGACTCGCGCGCCGTGGAGCCGCACACCCCGTGGTTGGTCGCGGTGCTCCAGGACTGGGCTGCTGACCCGGCGCGCCGCTCCGAGATCGGGACCGCCGACGCCGAGCGCCGCCTGCGCCAGTCGGTCTGACGGTCTCATCCTGGACGGGGCACCCGGTCGGGCGAGCGTGGGCCCGGCTCGGCCGGGCACCCTGGTCGAGGTGACCCGCTTCGACTTCGAGTTCGCCCCGGCGTACCGGCTGCCCGCCCTGGCCCTCGGCATCACCCCGCGCACCGCGTGGGTGGAGGTCGACGAGTCCGAGCTGCGGGTGCGCTACGGCCCCTGGCGGTTGCGTACGCCGCTGGACAACGTCTCCTCCGCGCAGCTCTCGCCCGGGCCGTTCCGCTGGTACCGCACCGCGGGGCCGCCGCACCTGTCGCTGGTCGACAAGGGCGTCAGCTTCGCGACCAACGGTGCCGGCGGGGTCTGCGTGCTGTTCCACGAGCCCGTCAGGACCCTCGACCCCACCGGACGCCTCCGGCACCCCGGCGCGACCCTGACGGTGCAGGATCCGGTCCGGCTCCTGCAGGTGCTGGCGCAGCGGACCGGGCCCTGAGGCGGCGCCGCACCCTGCCCCTGCCCCTGCCCACCCGGCCGGGCGGGTGTCGGCCGGCACGCACCGGGTACCCGCACCCCATGGCTGATCCAGACCCCTCCCGGACCTGCCGGGAGCTGCTCGAGCGCGACGGCCGCACCTACGCCGAGGAGGGGGAGGTGGGGCTGCGCGACGAGCCTGCCCCGCTGTACCGCCTGCTCGTGCTGGCCACCTTGGCCTCGACCCGCATTCGGGCCGAGGTCGCGGCCGCTGCGGCGCGCGAGCTCTGGGCGGCCGGCTTCACGACGCCGCAGCGGATGCGGGACTCCACGTGGCAGCAGCGGGTCGACGCGCTCGGGCGCGGCGGCTACCGACGCTACGACGAGAGCACCGCCACGGCCCTGGTCGAGGGGGCCGAGGTCGTGCGCGACCGGTGGGACGACGACCTTCGCACCGTGCGGGAGCGGTGCGCCGGCTCCGAGGAGGTGGCGGAGGAGGTGCAGGCGGTGCCTCGACTGGGGCCGGTGGGGGCAGGCATCTTCGTGCGCGAGGTCCAAGCCGTGTGGCGGGACCTCGATCCCTACCTGGACGGCCGGGCGGCCGACGCCGCCGCGGCCGCAGGGCTGAGCCGGCAGCCGGACCGGCTGGCCGCGCACGTCCCGGACGGTTCCTTCGCCGCCCTGGCGGCGACGCTCGCGAGGCTCGGGCCGGGCGGGGTCGAGGCCCGATGAGCCGCACGGAGACGGCGCCCCTGGTGCCCCGCCGCCTGGCGTCGGCGACGTTGGTCGTCCTGTGCCTGCTGGTGCTGGCGGTGGGGACCTGGCTGCTGGGCAGGGTCCTGATGGCGGTGCCCTCGGTGACGGCGGCGCTGCTCGCCGCACTCCTGCTGACCGCGCTCACCCGCCCGATGACCGTCTGGCTCAGCCGCCGGCTGCCGACCTGGCTGGCCGCGCTCACCACGCTGGTCACCGGCGTCGCCGTGATCGTCGGCATCCTCGCGCTCGTCGTCGACCGGGCGCTGGCGCAGACCGAGGACCTGCAGAAGGCGGCGTCCCAGGCGCTCGCCGACGTGGAGCAGGCGCTGATCCGCTCCTCGCTGCCGGTCACGGAGGGCCGGCTCACCGATCTCGAGGACCGGGTCCGCGAGGGGCTGCCGTCGCTGCTGCCGGGCCCGGCCGCCGCCGCCACCGGGGCCGTCCAGGTGCTCGGTGGCATCGCGCTGGCCCTCTTCGTCTGGTTCTTCCTGCTGCGTGACGGGCCGCGGTGGTGGCAGTGGGCGATGCGCTGGGTCCCGTCCCGGCGCCGCGAGGCGGTCGCCGAGGGCGGCGACGCGGCCTGGGACGTGCTCACCCGCTACGTCCGCGGCACGGTCGTGGTCGCCACCATCGACGCGGTCGGCGTCGCGGTGGCGCTGCTGGTCCTCGGCGTGCCGATGGTGACCTCGCTGGCCTGCCTGGTCTTCCTCGGGGCCTTCGTGCCCATCGTCGGGTCGACGGTCGCCGGCACGCTCGCCGTCGCCGTCGCGCTCGTCTCCCAGGGGCCGCTGGTGGCGCTGCTGGTGGTGCTGGCGGTCATCGCGGTGCAGCAGGTCGAGGGCAACCTGCTCCAGCCGCTGGTGATGGGACGCGCGCTGCACCTGCACCCGGCGGCCGTCGTCGTCGCCGTCGCGCTCGGGGCCAGTGCCGCGGGCGTCATCGGCGCCGTGGTCGCCGTCCCGGTCGTGGCCGTCGCCACGCGCCTGGCCGAGCAGGTGCGGGACCGGCCGGCCTGAGCCGGGTCAGCGGGAGCGGGCCTCAGCCGGGCAGGTCGACGTTGTGCCGGTGCAGCCAGCCCACCAGCTGGCGGGCGCCGCTGGTGGTCGGCAGGATCCCGTGCTCCAGCGTCGGCGGCAGGCCGGACCCGGCGGGGCGCACGTGGCGCACCCACTCCCCGTGCGTGGTCAGGCCCAGGCCGACCTCGCGGGTCGGGTCGGTGTCGTCGGGCTCGAGGGTGATCAGCCAGAAGCGGGTGTCCTCCGCCTCGTGGCGCCGGCCCCGGAGCCAGCCGCCGCTCGCGACCCGCACGGTCGCGCCGACGCTCGGCTGCACGCCCCGCGCCCGGACCAGGTCCGCCAGGTGCTCGGGAGTCTCGGTCAGGCGGGTCGCGGCCACGTCCTGGTCGGCCGCGATCGCGCGGGCCTCACGTCGCGCGTCGGCCGTCTGGCCCTCGCACGCCGCGCACCAGTCGGTCGTGGGCACGCCGCGCCGGAAGCCGCGGTGGGCCGCACAGAAGGACATCCGGTCCTCGGCGCACCGGCCCACCGTCGTACCCCGGCAGCGGGAGCCGAAGGCGTCGAAGAGCTCGCAGCGACTGGACATGTGAGAACCATAGGAAGGCGCGCGCCCGACCTGAGGGGTTCGCCGGAACTGTGGGTGGCTTGTTACCCGTGGACGGCCGGTGGTCAAGACCACCCGCCGGTCAGCGTCCGCCGTCAGCGGCCAGTGGTCGAAGCCCGCGCCACCAGCTCGGGCGTGAACAGCACCTGCTGGTGCCGGTGGTCGGCGTCGGAGGCCTCGGAGAGGACCAGCTCGGCGGCGGTGCGGCCGAGCAGGTGACGAGGCTGGCGCACCGAGGTGAGGGGGACGGCCGCGGCGGCGGCGAACTCGATGTCGTCGTAGCCGACGATCGCGAGGTCCTCGGGCACGGAGCGACCGGTGCTGATCGCGTGCTGGAGCAGGCCGAGCGCGAGCAGGTCGTTGGCGCAGAAGGCGGCGGTGGGCCGGCGTCGCGCGGCGAGCCCGGCCAGTCGGGCCCCCGCCTCGCGTCCCTCGGGGACGACGAGCTGGTCGGTCTCGAGCACCACGAGGTCCTCCTCGGGCCGGCCCGCGTCGGCCCACGCCTCGCGTGCACCGCGGAGCCGGTCGCGCACCTGGCCGATCGAGACCGGGCCGCCCACGAACGCCACCCGCTCGTGCCCGAGGTCGATCAGGTGCTCGACCGCCAGGCGTCCTCCGAGGACGTCGTCGACCGCGACCGAGCAGAAGGCCTCGTCGTCGCGGGTGCGGTCCACGATGACGACCGGGGTGCCGCGCGCGGCGAGGTGGTCGAGGAACGCGGCGTGCGGGTCGACCGGGGTGACCAGGACCCCCTGCACCCGCTGCTGCTCCAGCAGCTCGACGTGCGCGCGCTCCCGCGCCTCGCGGTTGGCGGAGTTGCACAGCATGACCGTGAGGCCCTGCTCCTCGGCGGCCGACTCGACGCCGAGCGCGACGTCGGTGAAGAACGGGTTGCCCGCGTCGAGCATCACGTAGGCCAGCGTCCGGCTGGTGCCGGCCCGCAGCTGGCGCGCCGACTCGTTGCGCACGAAGCCGAGCTCGGCCATCGCGGCCTGCACCCGCTGCCGGGTGCTGGCACTGACCCGGTCGGGCCGGTTCAGCACGTTGGAGACGGTGCCGAGGGAGACGCCGGCGGCGGCCGCGACGTCCTTGACCGACACCGAGCGGGAGCTGGCCACGACTTCCCTCCCGCCGGTCCGGTGCCCGCGATCGGGCAACACCTCTGAAACGTTGTGGGGACGACCATAGTGCCCCCGACGGGATACCGCTCGGAGCTCGTCGTGCGCCGTCACCTGCGGACTCCACGATGAAATCTGCTCGACACCCTTGACGGCTGTGACGGGCGACACGTACGGTCGCTCGAGTCGTTTAAAACGTTTCAAAACAGGAGTGGTGATGGCGGAGCCGACGTTGGTCCTCGAGGACGTCGCCAAGTCCTTCGGCGCGGTGGCCGCCCTGCGCTCGGGCTCCCTCACGGTCGAGCCCGGCTCCATCCACGCCCTGGTGGGGGAGAACGGCGCCGGCAAGTCGACGCTGGTCAAGATCGTCGCGGGCGTCCACCGTCGCGACTCCGGCACCTTCCGCCTGCTCGGCACCGACGCGGACTTCTCCTCCACGGCGGAGTCCAAGGCGGCCGGCGTCGCGGTGATCTACCAGGAGCCGACGCTCTTCCCCGACCTCGACGTCACCGAGAACATCTTCATGGGCCGCCAGCCGGTCGGCTCCTGGCGCCGCATCGACCGCCACCGGATGTACGCCGAGGCCGCCGCCCTCTTCGACCGCCTCGGTGTCGCGATCGACCCGCGCCGCCCGGCCCGCGGCCTCTCGATCGCCGACCAGCAGATCCTCGAGATCGCCAAGGCCATCTCCCTGGACGCCTCGCTGCTGATCATGGACGAGCCCACCGCCGCCCTCTCCGGCGTCGAGGTCGAGCGGCTCTTCACCGTGGCCCGCAGCCTGCGCGACGAGGGCCGTGCCCTGGTCTTCATCTCCCACCGCTTCGACGAGGTCTTCGACCTGTGCGACACCGTCACGGTGATGCGCGACGGCGAGTACGTCGGCACCGAGCGCATCGCCGAGACCAGCGTCGACGAGATCGTCGCCCTCATGGTCGGTCGCGAGGTCACCGACCTGTTCCCGAAGACCCCCGCCGAGATCGGCGAGGTGGTCCTCGACGTCCGCGACCTGTCGGCCACCGGCCGCTTCCACGACGTCTCCTTCCAGGTCCGCGCCGGCGAGATCGTCGGCCTGGCCGGGCTGGTCGGAGCGGGCCGCTCCGAGATCGCCCGCGCGGTCTTCGGCATCGACGACTACGAGACCGGCACCGTCACCCTCGGGGGCGACGCGGTCCGCAAGCGCTCGCCCCGCGAGGCGATCCGCGCCGGCATGGCCTTCATCCCCGAGGACCGCCGCCAGCAGGGCCTGGTCACCGAGGCCTCGGTCGCCCGCAACGTCGCCGCCGTGATCCGCCGCGGCCTGAGCCGGGCCGGCCTGCTCACCACCTCGATGGAGAACGACGCCGTCGGCCCCTGGGCCGGTCGCCTCGAGGTGAAGACCTCCGCGCTCGACATGCGCGCGGCCACGATGAGCGGCGGCAACCAGCAGAAGGTCGTCATCGCCAAGTGGCTGGCCACCGAGCCGCGGCTGCTGATCATCGACGAGCCGACGCGAGGCATCGACGTCGGCACCAAGTCCGAGGTCCACCGGCTGCTCTCCGACCTCGCCGGGCAGGGGATGGCGATCCTGATGATCTCCTCCGAGCTGCCCGAGGTCCTCGGCATGGCCGACCGGGTGCTCGTGGTCTGCGAGGGCCGGCTCACCGCCGACATGCCCCGCGAGGACGCGACCGCCGAGGCCGTCATGCACGCCGCCACCCACCGCGACGGCCACACCGCCGGCGGTGCCCACCACGAGCCGCACGCGGCCGAGAAGTCGGAGGTGTCCGCGTGAGCTCCGCGACCCGAGTCCTGTCCCACGTCGTCCGCTCCCGCGAGCTGGCCGTCGCCGTCGTCCTGGTGGCGCTGGTCGTCGTCACGACGCTGAGGAACGACAACTTCCTCTTCAGCCCCGACGGGTGGCGCAACCTGCTGCTCAACCCCTCGATGCTGCTGATCCTGGCCGTCGGCCAGACCGCGGTGATCATCACCCGCAACGTCGACCTCTCCGTCGGCTCCACCCTCGGCCTCACGGCGTACGCCGTCGGCAAGCTCTACACGACCTACCCCGACCTGCCCGTGGTGCTCGTCTTCCTCGCGGGCCTGGTCTTCGGCGGGCTGCTCGGCCTGGTCAACGGGGTGCTGGTGACCTTCGGCAAGGTGCCCGCGCTGGTGATCACCCTGGGCACGCTCTACATCTACCGCGGCATCTTCCTGTCCTGGGCCGGCTCGGACCGGATCACCGCCTCCGACATGCCCCGCGACTTCCTGGCCCTCGGCACCAAGCAGGTGCTGACCATCCCGGTGCTCACGATCATCGCGCTGGTCGTCCTGGCGGCCGTCGGCTACTACCTGTGGACCGCCCGCGGCGGCCGCGAGATGTACGCCATCGGCTCCGACCCCGACGCCGCCGTCCTCTACGGCCTGCAGACCACCAAGCGGGTGCTGTCGGCCTTCGTGCTCTCCGGCGCCCTCGCCGGGCTGGCCGGCGTCTGCTACGCCGCCCGCTACGGCTCGATCTCCTCCGGCGCCGGCCGCGACATCGAGCTGCAGGCCGTCGGGGCCGCCGTCATCGGCGGCGTCGCGATCTTCGGGGGCGTCGGCACGGTGTGGGGCGCAGCGATCGGCGCCGTGCTCCTCACCACCATCAACTCCTCGCTCCCGATCCTCGGGGTCAGCGACTTCTGGCAGCGCGCCGTCGTCGGCGCCCTCATCCTCGCCGCGGTCGTGCTCGACCGGGTGCTCTCCGCCCGCCAGGCCAAGCGCCTCGCGGCCGAGCGGGAGGCGCCCACCGACCCGCCACCGACCGCCAGCCCGACCCGACAGGAGGTGCCGGCATGAGCACCCGCTCCACGACCCCGGCCGCCGGCGCACCGCTGACCTCCGGCGAGGCGCGCACCTACGCGGCGTACTCCAAGCCCCTGTGGCAGCGCGTCCTGCTCACCCGCGAGTTCGCGATCATCGCGGCGCTCGTGGCGGTCTACGCCTTCTCCTACGTGCGCGTCGAGAACTTCGACGGCCCGCTCACGCTCTACTACCTCTTCCTCGACGTCGCGCCGATCCTGCTCATCGCGCTGCCGATGACGATGATCATCGTGACCGGTGAGATCGACCTGTCGGTCGCCTCCGTCGTCGGGCTCAGCTCGGTGCTGGTCGGGATCCTGCACGTCGACGCCGGGCTGTCGCTCCCGATGGCCGCCCTGGTGGCCATGACCGTCGGTGCGGTGGCCGGCGCGGTCAACGGCTTCCTCGTCGCCTACGTCGGGCTGCCGAGCCTCGCGGTCACCATCGGCACGCTGGCGCTTTACCGCGGCATCGCGGTCGGCCTGCTCGGCACCGAGGCCAAGACCGACTTCCCCGAGAAGTGGACCGACCTGGCCAAGCAGCGCATCGTCGAGGGACAGCCCTACCCGTGGATCCTGCTGGTCGTCGCGGTGCTCGCGGTCGTCTTCGCGGTGCTCCTTCACTTCTCGACCTTCGGCCGCGGCGTCTTCGAGATCGGGCTCAACGACGAGGCGGCCCGCTTCTCCGGCGTCGACGTCGCCCGCACCAAGCTTGTGCTCTTCGTGCTGGCCGGCACGATCTCGGCCTTCGCCGGCGTCTACTACACGCTGCGCTACGGCAGCGCTCGCGGTGACAACGCCACCGGAATGGAGCTGCAGGTCATCGCGGCCGTGCTCCTCGGCGGCGTGTCGATCTTCGGCGGCCGCGGCGCCCTGCACGGCGTCCTGGCGGGCGTGCTGCTCATCGGCGTCGTCACCTCCGCCATGCGGTTCAACACCGATCTGGTCGACAAGATCCAGATCGTCGTCGGGGTGCTCCTCGTGCTCTCCGTCGTCTCTCCCAGCTTCCTCTCCTGGGCCTCGGGTCTCATCCGGGGGAGGACGGGCCTGCGCAGCAGGTCCACGGCAGGCACCGGCAAGCGGTCACTGCCCTGATCACCCCACGAAAGGTACGAACGATGACGTTCCAGAACCGACGGTTCACGGCGCTCGCCGCCCTGTCCCTCGTCGCCGGCCTGGGCCTGACCGCTTGCGGCAGCGACGGGGACGGCGAGTCCGCCTCCGGCGACGGTGACCTCTCCATCACCATGCTCCCCAAGAACCTGGGCAACCCCTACTTCGACACCTCCACCGGTGGTGCCGAGGACGCGGCCGGCGAGCTCGGCGCCTCCGTCGAGGAGGTCGGTCCCGACACCGCCACCCCCGACGCCCAGGTCCCCTTCATCAACACCGCCGCCCAGCAGGGTGCGGATGCGCTGATCGTGTCGGCCAACGACCCGACCGCGATCTGCGACGCGCTCGAGGAGGCCGCCGGCGCGGGCACCGCGATCGTCACCTTCGACTCCGACACCGACCCCGAGTGCCGCGACCTCTACATCTCCCAGGCCGACGCCGCCGGCATCGCCAAGGTGCAGGTCGAGATGGTCGCCGAGCAGATCGGCGGCTCCGGTGAGATCGCGATCCTCTCGGCCGCGGCCAACGCGACCAACCAGAACGAGTGGATCGCGCTGATGGAGGAGGAGCTCGACGCCAACTACCCCGACATCGAGCTCGTCGACACCGTCTACGGCGACGACGACGACCAGACCTCCTTCGACAAGACCGCCGCGCTGCTGCAGAGCCACCCCGACCTCAAGGGCATCATCAGCCCGACCACGGTCGGCATCGCGGCCGCCGCGCGCTACGTCTCCACCTCGCAGTACAAGGGCGAGGTCGCCGTCACCGGTCTGGGCACCCCCAACCAGATGCGGGAGTACGTCGAGGACGGCACCGTCGCGGAGTTCGCCCTGTGGAACCCGGGCGACCTGGGCTACCTCGCGGCGTACGCCGCTGCCGCCCTGGCCAACGGCGACATCGAGGGCGACGAGGGCGACACCTTCGAGGCCGGCAAGCTCGGTGACTACACCGTGGGCGAGAACTCCGTCGTCCTGCTCGGCGAGCCGTTCCGCTTCAACGCCGACAACATCGGGGACTTCGACTTCTGAGCGGGGACGCGGAGCGGACCCGCTGATGGTGGTCGAGCGAGCCGTGCGACCGAGGAACGAGGTCGCAACCGGCGTGTCGAGACCCGGTCGAGGATCGGAACACCAGCCCGCTTCCGCCCGTCGTTGAAACGAATCACCCCATCCCACCCGCAGGAACAGGGAGACCCTCCATGCCGCGCTACTGCTTCACCCTCCAGGTCCGCCCGGACCGGTTGGCGGAGTACGCCGAGCGTCACGCCGCGGTCTGGCCCGAGATGTGCCAGGCCCTGCACGACACCGGCTGGCGCGACTACTCCCTGTTCCTGCGGGAGGACGGCCTGCTCGTCGGGTACGTCGTCGCCGATGACCTGACCGCCGCGCAGGCCGCCATGGCCGCCACCGAGGTCAACGCCCGATGGCAGGCCGAGATGGCCGACTTCTTCGTCGGCACCGACGGGCGCCCGCCCGACGAGAGCTTCCGGCTGCTCCCCGAGGTCTTCCACCTCGAGGACCAGCTGCCCGCAGGACCAGCCGGCCCCGCCAGCCCCGCCACCGCCAGCCCCGTACGACCGAACGAGAGCCAGTGATGACCACCGCACGCTTCGCCCAGATCGCCCCGCAGCTCGAGGGCCAGGCCATCGAGCTGCCGTCGTGGGCCTTCGGCAACTCCGGCACCCGGTTCAAGGTGTTCGGCAGCCCCGGCTCGCCGCGCACCATCGAGGAGAAGATCGCCGACGCCGCGACCGTGCACCGCCTCACCGGGCTCGCCCCGAGCGTCGCGCTGCACATCCCGTGGGACCTCGTCGACGACTACGCCGCGCTGCGCGCCTACGCCGCCGAGCAGGGCGTCGCGCTCGGGACCGTCAACTCCAACACCTTCCAGGACGACGACTACAAGTTCGGCGGCCTGACCCACGTCGACGCGAAGATCCGCCAGAAGGCGATCGACCACCACTTCGAGTGCCTCGAGGTGATGGCCGCGACCGGGTCGCGCGACCTGAAGATCTGGCTGGCCGACGGCTCGAACTACCCCGGCCAGGCCGACCTGCGCGGCCGCCAGGACCGGCTCGCCGACTCCCTGGCGACCATCTACGAGCGGCTCGTGGGGCTCGGCCCCGAGCGGCGTCTGGTCCTGGAGTACAAGTTCTTCGAGCCGGCGTTCTACCACACCGACGTCCCGGACTGGGGCACGTCGTACGCCCAGGTCAGCGCCCTGGGCGACCAGGCGACGGTGTGCCTCGACACCGGCCACCACGCGCCGGGCACCAACATCGAGTTCGTCGTGATGCAGCTGCTGCGGCTGGGCAAGCTGGGCTCCTTCGACTTCAACTCCCGCTTCTACGCCGACGACGACCTGATCGTCGGGTCGGCCGACCCGTTCCAGCTCTTCCGGATCCTCTTCGAGGTGATCCGCGGTGGCGGCTACGGGCCCGCCAACCCCGACGGGCACAGCGACGTCGCGTTCATGCTCGACCAGTGCCACAACGTCGAGGACAAGATCCCCGGCCAGATCCGCTCGGTCCTCAACGTCCAGGAGATGACCGCCCGCGCGCTGCTCGTCGACCGTGACGCGCTGGCCGCCGCGCAGGAGGCCGGCGACGTGCTCGGCGCCCACGAGGTGTTCATGGACGCCTACCAGACCGACGTCCGCGCCGACCTCGCCGCCTGGCGCGAGGAGCGCGGGCTGCCGGCGTACCCGATGAAGGCCTACGCCGAGTCCGGCTACCAGCAGCAGATCGAGGCCGCCCGCGTCGGCGGCACCCAGCTCAGCTGGACCTGACCCACCCCCGAGCCAACCCGACGACCCAGCGCGCACCCCGACCCGAGAGAGAGCCATGAGCACCACGCCGAACCCGACCGCCGCCGACCTGATCGCCCGGTCCAACCGCCTGGGCGCGGACCCGAAGAACACCAACTACGCCGGCGGCAACACCTCGGCCAAGGGCTCCGAGACCGACCCGGTCACCGGCGAGCCGGTCGAGCTGCTGTGGGTCAAGGGCTCCGGCGGTGACCTGGGGACGCTGAAGGAGTCGGGCCTGGCGGTGCTGCGGCTGGACCGGATGCGCGCGCTGGTCGACGTCTACCCCGGCATCGAGCGCGAGGACGAGATGGTCGCGGCCTTCGACTACTGCCTGCACGGCAAGGGTGGTGCCGCGCCGTCGATCGACACCGCGATGCACGGCCTGGTCGACGCCGCGCACGTGGACCACCTGCACCCCGACTCGGGCATCGCGATCGCCACTGCAGCGGACGGCGAGGCGCTGACCAAGCAGATCTACGGCGACAAGGTGGTGTGGGTGCCGTGGCGCCGCCCCGGCTTCCAGCTGGGCCTGGACATCGCCGAGATCAAGGCCCGCAACCCCCAGGCCGTCGGCTGCATCCTGGGCGGCCACGGGATCACGGCCTGGGGCGACACCAGCGACGAGGCCGAGGCCAACAGCCTGTGGATCATCGACACCGCCGCGGCGTACATCGCCGAGCACTCGAAGGCCGAGCCGTTCGGCCCGGCGCTGGAGGGGTACGCCGCGCTGCCGGAGGCCGAGCGGCGCGCGAAGGCCGCCGCCCTGGCGCCGACGATCCGCGGCATCGCCTCGGCGGACCGGCCGATGGTGGGTCACTTCACCGACTCCGAGGTGGTGCTGGACTTCCTGGCGCACGCCGAGCACCCGCGGCTGGGCGAGCTGGGAACCTCCTGCCCCGACCACTTCCTGCGCACCAAGGTCAAGCCGCTGGCCCTGGACCTGCCCGCGACCGCGTCGGTCGAGGAGTCGATCGCCCGGCTGCAGGAGCTCGCGGTGTCCTATCGCGAGGACTACCAGGCCTACTACGACCGCAACTCCTCCGCGCTGGGCGGCGAGTGGCCCGCGATCCGCGGCAAGGACCCGCTGATCGTGCTGGTGCCCGGCGTCGGCATGTTCAGCTTCGGCAAGGACAAGCAGACCGCGCGCGTGGCCGGTGAGTTCTACGTCAACGCGATCAACGTGATGCGCGGCGCCGAGGGGCTCTCGACGTACGCCCCGATCGACGAGAGCGAGAAGTTCCGCATCGAGTACTGGGCGCTGGAGGAGGCCAAGCTCCAGCGGATGCCGAAGCCCAAGCCGCTCGCGACCCGCGTCGCGCTGGTCACCGGCGCCGCCTCGGGCATCGGCCGCGCGACCGCCGAGAAGCTGGCCGCCGAGGGCGCCTGCGTCGTCATCGCCGACCTGGACCTGGCCAAGGCGCAGGCCGCCGCCGAGGAGATCGCCGGCGGCAAGGGCGCCGACGTGGCGGTGGGCGTGCAGGTCGACGTCTCCGACGCCGCCGCGGTGCAGGCGATGGTCGACGCGACGGTGCTGGCCTTCGGTGGTGTGGACCTGGTCGTCAACAACGCCGGCCTGTCGCTGTCGCGCTCCCTGCTGGAGACCACCGAGAAGGACTGGGACCTCCAGCACGACGTGATGGCCAAGGGCTCGTTCCTGGTCTCGCAGGCCGCGGCGAAGGCGATGATCGCGCAGGAGATGGGCGGCGACATCGTCTACATCTCCTCGAAGAACTCGATCTTCGCCGGCCCCAACAACGTCGCGTACGGCGCCGCCAAGGCCGACCAGGCCCACCAGGTGCGGCTGCTGGCCGCCGAGCTGGGCGAGCACGGCATCAAGGTCAACGGCGTGAACCCCGACGGTGTCGTCGCCGGCTCCGGCATCTTCGCCGGCGGCTGGGGCGCCAACCGGGCGGCGGTCTACGGCGTGGAGGAGAAGGACCTGGGCAAGTTCTACGCCCAGCGCACGATCCTCAAGCGCGAGGTGCTGCCCTCCCACATCGCCAACGCCGTCTTCGTGCTGTGCGGCCCGGAGATGACCCACACCACCGGCCTGCACGTCCCCGTCGACGCCGGCGTGGCCGCGGCCTTCCTGCGATGACCGGGGCTGGTCGCGCCGGGTCGTCGGGCTCGGCGCTGCGCGTCGCCGCGGTCGACCTGGGCGCGACCAGCGGCCGGATCATGGCCGGCACGGTCAGTGCGCGCTCGCTGCACCTGGAGGAGGTGCACCGCTTCCCCAACGGCGGGGTGCGGGTGCGCGACGGGCTGTTCTGGGACGTGCTCGGCATCCACCGAGAGGTGCTGACCGGCATCCGCCGGGTCGCCGAGACCGGTCCGCTGCACGGCATCGGCATCGACTCCTGGGCCATCGACTACGGCCTGCTGGACCGGGACGGCACCCTGCTGGGCAACCCCTACTCCCACCGCGACGCCCGCACCGAGGGGGTGGCGGCCAAGGTCGCCGCGACCGTCGATCCGGCGCGGCTCCACGCGACGACCGGGCTGCAGGACCTGCCGTTCTCCACGCTCTACCAGCTGGTGGCGGCGCAGGGGACCGCGGCGCTGGAGTCGGCCGAGCACCTGCTGCTGCTGCCGGACCTGCTGGCCTACTGGCTGACCGGCACCATCGGCGTGGAGCGCACCAACGCCTCGACCACCGCGCTCTACGACCTCACCACCGGTGACTGGGCGCGCGACCTGATGGGCGACCTCGGGCTGCCGTGGTCGATCCTGCCGCCGCTGCGCGAGCCCGGGTCGATCATCGGGCCGGTGCTCTCCGAGGTCGGCCGCCACGCCGGCATCCCGAAGCGAGTTCCGGTGATCGCCGTCGGCTCCCACGACACCGCCTCCGCGGTGGTGGGCGTGCCGGCCGACACCGACCGCTTCGCCTACATCTCCTCGGGCACCTGGTCGCTCGTCGGTCTCGAGCTCGACACCCCGGTGCTGACCGAGGCCGCCCGTCGCGCGGACTTCACCAACGAGGGCGGCGTCGACGGCACCGTGCGCTTCCTCAAGAACGTCATGGGGCTGTGGGTGCTCTCGGAGTGCCTGCGCACCTGGGCCGACCAGCGCCTGGAGAACACCGGGCTGGTCGCGCTGCTCGCCGCGGCCGAGGACGCGCCCGCGCTGCGGACCGTCGTCGACATCAACGACCCGCGGCTGCTGCCCCCCGGTGACATGCCCTCCCGCATCCGCGAGCTGGCCGCCGAGGCCGGCGAGCCGGTGCCGACCACGCCCGTGGAGGTCACCCGCTGCGTGCTGGACTCCCTCGCACTGGCCTACCGCCGGCACCTGCGCACCGCGCTGGAGCTGGCCGGCCGCGAGGTCGATGTCGTGCACGTCGTGGGTGGCGGCTCGCAGAACCATCTGCTGTGCCAGCTCACCGCCGACGCCACCGGTCTCCCCGTGCTCGCCGGGCCCTCGGAGGCCGCGGCGCTGGGCAACGTGCTGGTCCAGGCCCGCGCGCTGCTGCAGGAGCAGGGCAGCACCGAGCTGGCCGACCTGGCCGCGATGCGGTCGCTCATCCGGCGTACCCACGAGCTGCACCGCTTCGAGCCCACGCCCGCCGCGCGCGGCGGCGCCGACTGGGACGCGGCGGAGAGGAGACTGGCAGAGGTGAGACTGGCAGAGGGGAGACTGGGTACGTGAAGGTCGCGCTCTCGGTCACCTGCGTCAACGACGCGATGTTCCCCGACGTGGGGAAGGCGGTCGTGCGGCTGCTGCGCCGGCTCGGCTGCGAGGTCGACTTCCCGCGCGCGCAGACCTGCTGCGGGCAGCCGATGGTCAACACCGGCTACCTCGACGAGGCGGTCGGGGCGGTGCGCACCTACGTCGACGCGTTCGCGGGGTACGACGCCGTCGTGACGCCCTCGGGGTCGTGCGCCGGGTCCGCGCGGCACCAGCACGCGATCGTGGGCCGCCGCGCGGGCGAGACCGGGTCGGACCCCGGGCTCGCCTCGGCCGTGGCCGCTGCTGCTCCGACGTACGAGCTGACCGAGTTCCTCGTCGACGTGCTGGGCGTGACCGACGTGGGGGCGTACTTCCCGCACACCGTGACCTACCACCCCACCTGCCACAGCCTGCGGATGCTCGGGGTGGGCGACCGGCCGCTGCAGCTGCTGCGCGAGGTGCGCGGGCTGCGGCTGCGCGAGCTGCCCGCGGCCGACCAGTGCTGCGGCTTCGGCGGCACGTTCGCGGTCAAGAACTCCGACACCTCGGTGGCGATGGGCGCCGACAAGGCCAGGCACGTCCGCTCGACCGGCGCCGAGGTCCTGGTCGCCGGCGACTCCTCGTGCCTCATGCACGTCGGCGGGGTGCTGTCACGGCAGCGCTCGGGAGTGCGGACCGTGCACCTGGCCGAGGTCCTGGCCGCGACGGAGGGGGACTGATGAGCCGCACGTTCGTGGGGATGCCGCCGTTCCCGTCGGCGGCGCGCGAGGCGCTGGGCGACACCCAGCTGCGTCACAACCTCGCGCACGCGACCGGGGTGATCCGTGACAAGCGGGCCCGGCTGGTCGAGGAGCAGGGCGACCTGTGGGAGCCGTTGCGCCTGGCCGGTGCTGCGGTCAAGCAGCGCGCGCTCGACGACCTGGCCACCCACCTCGAGCAGCTGGAGGCCTCGCTGACCGCGGCCGGCGCCACGGTGCACTGGGCCCGCGACGCCGAGGAGGCCTGCCGGGTCGTCGCCTCCGTGGCGCGCTCGCACGGCGTCGACGAGGTCGTGAAGGTCAAGTCGATGGCGACCGCCGAGATCGAGCTCAACGAGCACCTCGAGCGCGACGGCATCGCGGCGTGGGAGACCGACCTGGCCGAGCTGATCGTCCAGCTCGGGGAGGACCTGCCCTCCCACATCCTGGTGCCGGCGATCCACCGCAACCGCGCGGAGATCCGCGAGATCTTCCTGCGCCGGATGGCGGCGGTGGGGCGTCCGGCACCGGCGGACCTGACCGACGAGCCGGAGGTGCTGGCCGCTGCGGCGCGTGAGCACCTGCGCGAGAAGTTCCTGCGGGCCAAGGTCGGTGTCTCGGGCGCCAACTTCGCCGTCGCCGAGACCGGCACCCTGGTGGTCGTCGAGTCCGAGGGCAACGGCCGGATGTGCCTGACGCTGCCCGAGGTGCTGGTCAGCGTGGTCGGCATCGAGAAGGTCGTGCCGACCTTCGCCGAGCTCGACCCGCTGCTGCGGCTGCTGCCGCGCTCGTCGACCGGCGAGCGGATGAACCCCTACACCTCCATGTGGACCGGGCCGTCCGCCCCCGACGGCACGGCCGACGGCCCGCAGGAGGTGCACGTGGTGCTGCTCGACAACGGCCGCACCCGCGCGCTGGCCGACGACACCGGGCGGCAGGCGCTGCGCTGCATCCGCTGCTCGGCGTGCCTCAACGTGTGCCCGGTCTACGAACGCACCGGTGGCCACGCCTACGGCTCGGTCTACCCCGGCCCGATCGGCGCGATCCTCAATCCGCTGCTGACCGGCACGGGAGTGGACGAGCAGACCGACTCGCTGCCCTACGCCTCCACGCTGTGCGGGGCCTGCTTCGAGGCCTGCCCGGTGCGCATCGACATCCCTGAGGTGCTGGTGCACCTGCGCTCGAAGGTCGTCGACGGCCACCGCGGCGACCGTGTCCCGAAGCCGGAGGCGGTCGCGATGAGGGCGGCCGGGTGGGCCTTCGCCGATGCCTCGCGGCTCGGACTGGTCGAGAAGGCGTCGGGGCTCTCGGGCCGCGTGCTCTCCCGCCTGTCGCGTACGACGCTGCCCGGCGGTCGCCCGGCCGCCGGTCGCCTCCCGGGGCCGGCCGCGGCGTGGACCGGCGCACGCGACCTCCCCGCCCCACCCGCGGAGTCCTTCCGGGGCTGGTGGGACCGCACCGACGGCGGCCGGGCCGAGGGGGAGCGGTGAGTCCTCAACCCTTCTGCCGCACTCCTCGGTTGACCACCCACCGCCGGGCCGCGGTCGAGCCCGGGGGCGGTGAGTCCTCAACGTTCCTGAGCCGCGGTTCGGATCACCACGCACCGCTCCCCGCGGACAGGAGACAGCCATGAGCGGCCAGACGTCAGCCCGCGACGAGATCCTGGGGCGGGTGCGGTCGGCCCTGGCCGGGGTCGAGCCGACGCACGAGCCGGTGGTGGCACCGAGCGCGGTCCAGGACCCGGCCCCCAGCCACCATCAGGTCGTCGACCTGTTCGCCGAGCGGGTCGCCGACTACCGGGCCGTGGTGGACCGGGTGTCCGCGGCGGACCTGCCGGGGCACCTGGCGGGACTGTTCGCGCCGACCGAGCGTGTCGTCGTACCCCCGGGCCTGGAGACCGACCTCCTCAACGCCGTCCCCACCCCGGTCGCCGACGACGACCTCGACGCGGCCGACCTCGACACCACCGACGCGGTGCTCACCACCGCGACCGTCGGCATCGCCGAGACGGGCACGATCGTGCTCGACCACGGCCCCGGCCAGGGTCGCCGCGCGCTCACGCTGGTGCCCGACCGGCACGTGTGCGTGGTGCGCGCCGACCAGGTGGTGCCCGACGTGCCGGACGCGATGGCTCCGCTCGGCGGGTCGATCGCCGCGGGTCGCCCGCTGACCTGGATCTCCGGGCCCAGCGCGACCAGCGACATCGAGCTCACCCGCGTCGAGGGCGTCCACGGCCCGCGGACGCTGCACGTCGTCCTGGTGGAGTGATCCCGCGGACGCCCGCCCGCGGGAGGGGAGACGGCGGTACGTTGCCCGCACCCATCCCCTGACAGGAGTCGCCATGCCCACCTACACCCGCCAGTCCACAGTCAACGAGCTCGCGGCCACGGTGCCGGGCAAGGCGTTCAAGGCGATGATCCTGCGCCAGCTCCCGCCGACCAGCACCGAGAAGGAGCGCAAGGAGCTCGAGGAGCTCACCCTCGGCCTGCCGCTCGAGACGCTGGTCGAGATGTCCGAGGGCAAGCTCACCTGGGGCATCGCCGACTCGCTGGTCGACCTGGCCAACAAGAAGCCGCACCACCTCGTGCCCCGCGTCGCCGGCGCTGGCGCCGGGCTGGTCAAGAAGGTCAGCGGCAAGATCCGCCCCTGAGCTGGTCCGATCACGCCGAGCCGGCGCATCAATACGCCGGCTCGGCGCGAGGGTCAGGCCTCCAGGCCGCGGAAGAGCAGGTCGGCGACGCCCTCGGCGAGCGTGTCGGGGTCCAGCGAGCCGTCGGGGGAGTACCAGTCGACGAGCGAGTTGACGGTGCCGAAGACCAGCCGGCTCACGACCTCCGGCGACAGGTCCGAGCGCAGGCTGCCCTCGGCCACCGCGTCGGCGACGAGGCGCGCGAGGTCGTCGTCGATGCGGCGCCGCCGGGCGAGGGCCGCGACCTCGAGCTCGCTGTTGCCGCGCACACGCAGCAGCAGCGTCACGGCCGGGCGGTGGGCGGCGAGGATGCGGACCGCGGCGACGACCGTGTCACGCAGCCGGTCGTGCGCCGATCGTCCGTCGTCGGCCCGGGCGGCCTCGACCACCGCCGAGTCGAGCCCCGCGAGGGCCTCGTCGAGCGCCGCGCCGAGCAGCGACTCCTTGCTCGGGAAGTGGTGGTAGACCGCCGACTTGGTGACACCGAGCGAGCCCGCCAGGTCACTGATCGACGTGGCGTCGTACCCCTGCTCGATGAAGAGGTCGATCGCCGCCCGCAGCACCGCCTCCCGGTCGTGGCCGGGGCGCCCGCGCCGCCGGGCGGGCGCGGACGCCGGGGTCTGCGCCGCGGTGGGCGAGGGAGCCATGCGTCGATCCTGGCAGAGCGCGCCCACCTCGTGTGGTCCGGCGCGGCCCATGGACCACGCTCAGCCACACGAGGCGGAGGCGGCGGGCACCTTGGACATCGCGAGCTCGCTGAGCGCGGTGATCGTCAGCGACGGGTTGGTGCCGAGGTTGGAGGGGATGACCGAGCCGTCGCAGATCATCAGGTTGTCGTAGCCGAAGACCCGGTGGTCGGCGTCGACGACCCCGTCGGCGGCGGAGGCGCCGATGACCGCCCCACCGAGCGGGTGCGCGGTCATGCCGAGGTTGGCCACGGAGTCCAGCAGCTGCCCCTGCGGTACGCCGCCGACGCGGTCGGCCAGTGTCCGGGCCACCTCGTGGGAGACCGGGAGGTGCGCGGGGACCGGCTCGTCGGGGCTCTGCTCGGTCCTGGCCCGACCGCCGCGCCACACCACCCGCAACGACGTCGAGACGTCCTGCATGAACAGCAGCATCACCTGGCGCCGGGAGCCGGCGCGCAGCCCGTCGACCACGGAGCCGGGGTGCCGCAGGTTCGTCCAGAGCCACGACAGGGCGCGTCGCCGGGTCGACCCGGGGCGGGTGAGGTGGGTGAGCTGGTTGGTCATCATCGCCGCGTGCTCGCCGTAGACCAGCGTCTGCACGTGCGTGTGCTCGTCGAGGCGTACGTCGGAGGTGATCGACACCCGATGCGAGACCTCGGGCCCGGTGCCGGCCGGGAGCCGCACCGCGGGGACGTACTCGCTGTTGGTCCGGAACAGCTCGCCGAGCCGGCTCGAGACCCGCGGCAGGTCGCCCTGCGCGCGCAGCTGCAGCAGCAGCCGGGTGGTGCCCAGCGCCCCGGCCGACAGCACCACGTGGCCGGCCGTCAGCGTGCGCGGAGGCCGTCGGCGCCAGCGGCGCGAGGAGTCCTCGGCGACCACGCGGTAGCCGGTCGCTCCGGTCGCGCCGTCCAGCGGTCGCACCGACGTCACCTCGTGGCCGGGCAGGATCGTCACGCCGAGCCGCTCGGCGAGGTGGAGGTAGTTCTTCACCAGGGTGTTCTTGGCGCCGACGCGGCACCCCAGCATGCAGTCGCCGCAGCGGGTGCAGCCGGTGCGGTCGGGGCCCTCGCCGCCGAGGAACGGGTCGGGGACGGTCACCCCGGGCGTGCCGAGAAAGACCCCGACGTCGGTCTTCCGGTAACCCTCCTCGACCCCGCGCTCCACCGCCAGCTCGTGCAGCAGCGCGTCGGCCGGGTCGAACTCGCCCTTCTCGTCGCCGCCGTCGTGGACGTACGTCGTCGCGCCGAGCACCCGCCGCGCCTCGGCGTAGTGCGGGGCGAGCTCGGCCTTCCAGTCCCGCAGCCCCGACCACTGGGGGTGGGCGAAGAAGCCGTCGTCGGGGTGCAGGAGCGTGTTGGCGTAGGACAGCGAGCCACCGCCGACGCCCACCCCGCTGGCGACCGAGACGTGGTCGAGCACGCTGAGGCGCAGGATGCCGCGCATGCCGAGCCGCGGCGCCCAGAGGTACTTGCGCAGCTGCCACGCGGAGGTGGCGAACTCGTCGTCGGCCCACCGCCGGCCGGTCTCGAGCACCGCGACCCGGTAGCCGCGCTCGGCCAGCCGCAGGGCGCTGACGCTCCCGCCGAACCCTGAGCCGACGACGATCCAGTCGTAGTCGTAGTCGTAGTCGTGGTCGTGCTCCTGGTCCTGCCCGTGTCTGGGCCGGCGCCCGCCGGGCGTGCTCATGCCCAGCAGGCTGTCAGACCAGGGCCTTGCCGGTGCGGAGTCGCCGACGCATGTTCGCCAGCAGCACGTTGAAGGGGAAGATGCGCGCCTGCGTGGGCAGCGCGCGCTCGATGCGGCCGAGGCGGCGCATCAGCTTGTCGAAGCGGGCCTGCATCTCCTCGTTCCACGGCAGCCCCATCTGCTCGCGGAACTCCTGGGGCAGGAAGCCGGTGGTGACGAAGACGTTGAACGGCGCGAGGCGGCGCATCCGGCGCGGGAAGTTCTGCAGGGTGGTCAGGCGCAGGAGGAAGTCGCGCACGTCGGGGTCGATGTGCACCTCCTTCAGGCCCTCCTCCCAGTACTCCGCGAACGCGGCCCGGTCCTTCGGCCACATCTCGGCGGGCACCTGCAGCGAGGTGCCGAACCGGGAGCAGTGCGCGTAGAGCGCGTCGGCGGTCTGCTCGTCGAGCGGGCCGTGCATCTTCTCGATCATGTCGACGGTGCCGTAGTAGAGGCAGGCGGCGACCCACAGCTGCAGCCGCGGGTCCATCGCGCGGTACTGCACCGGCTCGTCGGGGGTGGAGACGACCTTGGCGTGCTGGCCGTTGACCGCCTTGCGGAACGCCGTGCGGTCCTCCTCGGTGCCGAGCATGGAGACCGCCAGGTAGGTGAAGGTCGTGCGCGCGCGCTTGATCGGGTGCAGCATCGCCGAGCCGTCGTGGACGCGGGAGTTCATCACGCCGTACCCCACGCCGGGCCAGCTGAGCTGCAGGATCACGTTGGCGGGCCCGGCCATCCGGCTGCCGATGCCCGAGAGGTGGCGGCGCATGTCGAAGCCGGCGGGGACGGGGACGTCCCGGGCGACGCGCGCGCCGCCGGGCGTGGTGGCGGGGCTGTGGTCGGGGCTGGTGCCGGCGGGGGCGCCGGACGCGGCGACGGTCTCCAACGTGCTCATGGCGCAGCATCGTACGCCGCTGTTGGCACTCTGCCAACAGGGTCGGGGGATCGGCCCTCCCCCTGGACCGCTCCGCTCCGCCACACTGGTCCGGTGCTGGACCGACTCTCCCGACGCGCCTACGCCGCGCTGGGCTCGCGCTACCCCGTCGCCGTGGTCGGTGTCGGGGTCGTCGAGACGGTCTTCGTTGCCGTCGTGTCGGTCCTCGTCCTCGGCCTCTTCTTCCGGCCCGACCTCGGCTCGGTCCTGGCCGTGGCCGGGCTCGCCGCCCTGCTGACCGCCTCCTCGGTCACGCTCGCGGCCTGGCGGGCGCGCGGTGACCGGTGCCGGCTCGGGGACTGGATGCGGCTCTCGCGCCCCACGCCCCGCGAGACCGTCGAGGCGTGGGAGATCGCCACGACCCTGACCCTCGAGCAGTACCGCCGCTCCTCGCCCGTGGTGATGGTCGTCTCGATCGTGCCCACGGCCGTGGCTGCCGCGCTGCTGTGGGACATCGGGTGGACCGGGCTGTTGGCGGTGACGCTGGCCGGCGTGATCCCCGGCCTCTACGCGACGGTGCTGTCCTACTCCCTCGGCGAGCGGCTGCTGCGGCCGGTCGTCGAGCACGTGGCCTCCGAGCTGCCCGACGACTTCTCCTTCGAGGCGCGCGGTCTGCCGCTGCGCAAGCGGCTGATGCTCGCGGTCCCGGCGTACACCACCACCTCGGCGGTGCTCGTGGGCGGCCTCGTGGGGCTGGGGGTCGGCGAGGGCTCGCCGTCCTCGCGGCTCCTGCTGACCGTGGTGCTCTCGCTGGGCATCGGACTCTTCATGTCGCTGGAGCTCACCGGGCTGCTCTCGGGCAGCATCACCCGCCCGCTGCTGGACGTCCGCGAGCAGCTGGCCCGGGTGCGCGACGGCGACCTCACCGCCCGGGCGCCGGTGGTGAGCAGCGACGAGCTCGGCGAGCTGGCCCGCGACTTCAACACGATGGCGCGCGGCCTGGCCGAGCGCGAGGAGCTGCGCGAGCACTTCGGCACCTACGTCGACCGCGAGATCGTCCGCCTGATCCTCGCCGGCCAGGTGCCGCAGGAGGGCTTCGAGGTCGAGGTGTCGGTGCTCTTCGTGGACGTCCGCGGGTTCACGACGTACGCCGAGTCCGTCCCCGCGCCGCAGGTGGTCGAGACGCTCAACGGCCTTTTCGCCGAGATGGTGCCGGTCGTCGAGGCCTTCGGCGGGCACGTGGACAAGTTCATCGGCGACGGCCTGATGGCCGTGTTCGGCGCCCCCGAGACCCAGGTCGACCACGCCGATCGGGCGCTGGAGGCCGCCCGGATGATCGTCGACGCCGTCCACCTCGGGAGCACGGGCCTGCGCGTCGCCGCCGGCATCAACTCGGGCCGGGTCGTCGCCGGTCCGATCGGCGGCGCCGGGCGGCTGAACTTCTCGGTCATCGGCGACGTGGTCAACGTCGCCGCCCGCGTCGAGGCCGCCACCCGCGAGACCGGCGACGACGTCCTCGTCACCGCCGCCACCCGGAGCCTGCTGACCCGGTCGCACGAGCTGGTCTCGCGGGGCGAGGTGACCGTCAAGGGCAAGAGCCGGCCCTTGGAGGTGTGGGCGCCGCTCACCAGCAGCTCCTGGGACACCGACACCGACGGCCAGGCGGTGCTGGGCGCCTGAGGCCCGGCCTCAGCGACGGGGGAACGCGAACCGTGTGTGCACCCCCGGGCTGAAGGCCACGTGGTCGGGCGCGTGGTCGGTGACGCCCGGCAGGCCGGCGGTGGCCACCAGCCCGTCGTCGAGGTCGAGCAGCCGCGCGTCGTGCAGCGGCCAGGGGTCGTGGCTGTTGCGGATGTAGAGGGGCCGACCGGCGACCGTCGTGTGCAGCGCCCAGCGGGCGGTGAGGAACACGTCGAGCTCGGTGGGGGTGCGTCGCCCGCCGACCACGAGGTCGATGCGGGTGCTCGGGTCGGCTGCGCCCTCGTGCGGCCAGCGCACCCGCGACGCCCAGTGGTGACGGACACCCTCGGGGTGCGGGAGCACGTCGTGCCGCATCCGGGCCCAGCGGTACGGCGTCCCGAACCCGGCCCGCGCCCCGAGCACCACCCCGAGCCGGTCGCAGTCCAGGCTCCGGAAGACCACGCCGGGCCGACCCTGGCGGTCGCGCGAGTAGAGCCGCACGTTGGTCTCCAGGAAGGTGCCCAGCCACGGGACGGGGTGGTCGCGCCCCGGTCCGGCGCCGACCATCGTGAACGGCACCAGCCCGACGTAGGTGCGGCCGTCGAGCAGGTCGGGCTCCACGCCCGGCGGCAGCAGCGGTCGCACCCGGTCCGGGTCGACCGCCCAGTGCAGGAACGCCAGGTCGCACCAGTCCTGCGACATCAGCACGCGACCCGGCAGCGGCGGCGGCCGGTCCTCGAGCCGGTCCTCGAGCCGGTCCTCGGGACCGCTCACCCGGCGGCGCGGTCGGGCACCCGGCGTGGCTGCGGCCGCTGCCGGCCGAGCTCCCCGCCGACCCGGCCGGCGAAGGGACGGCCGTGGTCGGCGTACTCCTCGCGGGCGAAGACCAGGCAGTGGTCGCCGACCTCCAGCCGGGTGCCCGTGCGCAGCAGACCCTGGGCGACGCGCGCGCCGTGCACCCGCACCACTCCGTCGAGGGCGTGCACGACGAACTCGTCCTGCTCGTCGTGCACGACGCGGGCGTGCCGCTCGGCGAGCCCGGGCAGCCGGATGTCGCATTCGGCACCGGAGCCGATGAGCACCTCGTCGGCGAGGTGGAAGATCGTGCGCCGCGAGTCGGGCAGCGCCATGCCGGGCGCCAGGACCAGGCGCGGGCTGCCGGCGCGTGCAGGGTCGTGGGTGCCGGTCACCCGGCGTGGGCGCGCACCGAAGGTCGGCAGCAGCGGGCTCAGCGTCGGGGGCGGCGCGGAGAGCAGGCTCGGCAGCACCGGGTCGCGGCCCTGGGCGCGCGCCTGGGCCGCGGTCCAGAGGCCGCGCAGGCTGCCGACCCGCAGGTGTCGCGAGCGGGTGATGCGCCGCTGCCACCACGGGGCCCGGACGTCGCCGAGGCGGACCAGGGTGGACCGGCCGTCGGTGACCCGGAGCTCGAGGTGCCGCACGGCCAGCTCGCGCGCGACGTAGCGGACGACGGCCGCGTCGCCGGCGCCGGCGAAGGCCGCCGGGTCGTCGACCCGCAGGGTCAGCACGCCGCCGCTGCCGGTGAGGTGCCCCTCGACCCGGTGGCCCTCGGGGTCCTCGACGCGGAAGCAGAGGTCGGCCGCGACCGAGGTCCTCACGACGGGTCCGCGCCGCGGCGCGTGGTGTCGTCGGAGGTGGTGACCGAGATGGTCCCGGCGAAGCGCCAGGTGGCGCGCGGCGAGGTGGGGCCGGTGTCGCGGGGGACCTCCACCACCACGTCGTCGAGGTGGTAGCTGATCTCGGCCTGCCGGCCGGTGAGGAAGTCCCACATCCTGCGGCCGAGGGCGGTCCAGTCGACGACGTCCTCCTCGGGGGAGCCGTCCAGCGTCTGGCGGTCGATGTGGATCTGCGGTGCCTGGGTCATGTCTGCCTCCGGATGGAAACCTCAACGGATCGTTGAGGTATGTCCTTCAACAGTGAACCTGTTGTGGAGGAAACTCCTCACTCGGAAGGGTGAGGACCCACGGCGCGCCCGAGGTCAGTCGCCGCGCCCGTCGAGGAGGTCGGCGTAGTCGGGGTGCTTGTCGATCCATCCCTTGATGAACGGGCAGGTGGCCACGACCCGGCGGGGGCCGAGCGGTTCCTCGCCCGCGCGCACGGCGTCCAGGGCCGCCCGGGCGAGGGCGGACCCCACGCCCCTGCCCTCGAAGGACTCGTCGACCTCGGTGTGGGTGAACTCGATCAGGCCCTCGGCGAGCTGGTACTCCGCGAAGCCGGCGAGGTCGCCGTCGAGGTGGGCCTCGAAGCGGCTGCGGTCGGGGGCGTGGCTGGTCTCGACGTCGCTCATGGCGCCACCGTAGCCAGCGCCACAGCGACCTGCCCGTGTCCAGGAGGGTGACTCCTCGTTGGTCCGGCATGCGTCGCACGTCGATCACCGCCGTCGCCCTCGCCCTGCTCGCCCCCGGGCTCGTCGCGCCGTTCCTGGGCTCCGCCCCGGCCGTCGCCGGCGAGCGCGAGGACACCGACTGGACCGAGGTCTACTTCGAGACCGAGGACGGCACCACGCTGCACGCCGACGTGCTGCGGCCGGCGGGGATGCCCGAGAGCGCTCGCACCCCCGTCGTGCTCACGGTCAGCCCCTACACCAGCCACTCCGGTGGCGCCTCGGCCCCGGACCCGACCGGCGCCCCGCCGAGCGAGCGGTTCCACGACTTCCTCGACCTGACCGGCGCGCTCGACGACGGCTACACCTACGTGATGGTCGACCTGCCCGGCACCGGCGGCTCGGGTGGCTGCAACGACTGGGGCGGCCCGGCCGAGCAGGGCGCCGTGCACGCGGCCGTCGAGTGGGCCGCCGACCAGTCCTGGTCGACCGGCAAGGTGGCGCTGCTCGGCAAGTCCTACGACGGCTGGACCGGCCTGATGGGCGTGTCCACCCGCCCCGACGGCCTGGCCGCGGTCATCTCGATGGAGCCGGTCTTCTCCGGCTACAGCTACCTCTACAACCGCGGCGTGCGCTTCGCGAACTCCGTCGGCACCCCGGTCATCTTCCAGGCCAACGACCTGTTCCCGGGCTCCCTGCAGGACGACCCGGCCTACCACCTCACCGGCCTCCCGCTGACCCCGTGCCACGCGCTCAACATCGTGCAGCAGCAGGACGACGCCGAGGACTCCGCCTTCTGGGCAGAGCGCGACCTGGTGCCCACGTCCAAGGGCTCGCGCCTGCCGGTGCTGCTCACCCAGGGCTTCCTGGAGACCAACACCAAGCCCGACCGCGCCTTCGACTACTGGTCGGCGCTGCGCGGCCGCGCCAACATCGGCTGGTTCGGCCAGTTCGACCACGTCCGCGGCTGGGAGACCGACGCCAGCGGCCGCTCCCAGACCGGCCGCGACCCGCAGGCCTTCGTCGCCCAGGTCGAGGCCTTCCTCGCCAAGCACCTCAAGGGCGAGCGCGGTCGCTCGGTCCGTGCCGCCAGGCCCGGCGTGCAGGTCCAGGACAACCTCGGCCGCTGGCGCCGGGAGAGGGCCTGGCCGCCCGCGGACGTGCGGATGCGTCGTACGACGCTGCGCACCGGGTCGTACGCCGACGACGGCTCCAACACCGCGACCGGCTCGGACGCGGGGCAGGGCGTCTGGTCGGTCTCCGCACCGCTGCGCCGCCCGGCCTGGATCTCCGGGGAGCCGGTCCTCGACGTCTCGGTGACCACCTCGGTCCCGCGCGCCAACCTCGTCGGGCTGGTCTACGACATCGCCCCCGACGGCACCGCGACCGTGATCAGCCGCGGCACGCAGCTGGTGCGCAGCAGCGGCACCACGGACTACTCGCTGCCGCTCTACGGCCAGGACTGGCGCCTGGCGAAGGGCCACCGCCTCGGGGTCCTGGTCACCGGTGCCGACGCCGACTGGTGGGTGCACCTGCCGACCGGCAGCACCGTGGAGGTCGCAGAGGCCTCGATCCGGCTGCCGTTCCTCTCCCGCGACCGCCGGTCCTTCCTGCGCGGTGGGTCCACGCCGCGCCTGGAGGAGCACCTCGCCGACACCGCCACGGTGGACGCCGCGGTGCTGGAGGAGTCGCAGGTGCGGTTCAGGACCCAGCGGCTGAAGCGGCGCTGACCCCGGCGGCGGTGCCGGAGACCACGGCGGGACGGACGTGGTGACGTCCGATGGGCAGCACGATCGGGCGTCCTGACACCGGGTCGGGCACGACCTGGGACTCCATCCCGAACACGTCGCGCACGACGTCGGCGGTCAGCACGTCGGCCGGGTCACCGGCCGCGTGGAGGCGGCCCGCGCGCAGGGCGACCAGCCGGTCGGCGTACCTCGCGGCGAGGTTGAGGTCGTGCAGGACCATCGCGATGGTCGTGCCGCGGGCGCGGTTGAGGTCGGTGAGCAGGTCGAGCACCTCGACCTGGTGGGCGACGTCGAGGAACGTGGTGGGCTCGTCGAGCAGCAGCAGGTCGGTCTGCTGGGCCAGCACCATCGCGATCCAGACCCGCTGCCGCTGACCGCCCGACAGCTCGTCGACGGACCGCTCGGCGATCTCGGCGGTGCCCGTCAGCTCGAGGGCCTCCGCGACGGCCTTGTCGTCCTCGCGGGTCCAGCGCGCCAGCGCCCCCTGGTGCGGGTGGCGGCCGCGGGCGACCAGGTCGGCCACCACGATGCCCTCCGGGGCGACGGGGGACTGGGGCAGCAGCCCGAGCGTCCGGGCCACCTGCTTGGTCGGCAGCGCGTGCAGGTCGTGGCCGTCGAGCACGACCTGCCCGCCGCGCGGCTTGAGCAGGCGGGCCATCGAGCGCAGCACCGTCGACTTGCCGCAGGCGTTGGCGCCCACGATGCAGGTGATCCGGCCCGGGGCCAGGGCCAGGTCCAGGTCCTCGACCACGGTGCGGTCGGCGTAGCCCAGGGTGACGCCCCGGACCTCCAGGGAGTGGGTGTCGGTCACAGCGAGCCTCCGGAGCGGTGCGTGCGGACGAGCAGGTAGACGAGGTAGGGGGCGCCGAGCACGCCGGTGATGACACCCACCGGGTAGCGGGCGTCGAAGGCGAACTGGCCGGCCAGGTCCGCCGTGAGCACCAGCAGCGCACCGACGAGGGCGGCGGGGACCATCAACGAGCCGCCCGGCCCGACGACGCGTGCTGCGATCGGGCCGGCGAGGAAGGCCACGAACGCGATCGGGCCCGACGCGGCGGTCGCGAAGGCGATGAGCACCACCGCGGTGCAGATGCACAGCAGCCGGGTGCGCTCGACAGGCACGCCCAAGGAGGCGGCGGAGTCGTCACCGTGCTGCAGCAGCTCCAGGGCCCGGGCCTGGGAGAGGAGCACCGGGGCGGCCACCACGACGGCGATCGCCAGCGGGGCGACCTGGTCCCACGTCGCGTTGTTGAGCGAGCCGGTCAGCCAGCGCATCGCCACCTGCAGGTCCCACTGCGCGGCGCGCACGATCACGTAGGCGACCACGCTGTCGAGCATCGCGGCCACCCCGATGCCGATGAGGATCAGCCGCGACCCGACGACGCCGTCCTTGAAGGCCAGGGCGTAGATCATCAGCGCGGTGGCGAGCGCGGCGAGGATGGCCACCACCGAGGTGGCGGTCGAGGACAGCTCGAGGACGACCAGCGCGACGACCGCGGCGGCGCTCGCACCCGAGCTGATGCCGATCACGTCGGGGGAGGCCAGCGGGTTGCGCAGCATCGTCTGGAAGGTCACCCCGGCCAGGCCGAACGCGGCGCCGGTCAGCACCGCCATGCTCGCGCGCGGCAGTCGCAGCTCGCCCACGGTGAAGGACGCGCCCGGCACGGTCTCCCCGCGCAGCACGGCCCAGACCTCGTCGGGCCCGTAGAAGGTCTGGCCGACCATCAGGCTCGCCGCGTAGACGACGACGACCAGCACGCCGAGCACGCCGGTGACCAGGGCCCGACGGCGGCGTCGCTCGCGGCGGGCCCGCGCCACGTCGTGGCCGGTGAGGTGGTGGATCTCGGGGGCGAGAGCGGTCACAGGGCACGCACCTTCTGCCGTCGCACGATCGCGATGAAGACCGGGGCGCCGAGCAGCGCCGTCACGATCCCCACGTCCACCTCGGCCGGGCGGGCCACCAGACGGCCCACCACGTCGGCGGTCGTCAGCAGCGCGGCACCCAGCACGGCCGAGAAGGGCAGCAGCCACCGGTGGTCCACGCCCACCAGCAGCCGGCACAGGTGGGGGACGGCCAGCCCGACGAAGCCGATCGGGCCGGCCACGGCGGTGGCTGCACCGGCCAGCGTGACGGCGCCGACGGCGGCCAGCAGGCGGGTCCGGCCCACGTGCTCGCCGAGCCCGCGGGCCAGGTCGTCGCCGAGGGCCAGCGAGTTGAGACCCCGGGCGGTCGCGAGCGACAGCAGGGCACCCACGGCGAGGAACGGCAGCACCTGCAGGGTCTTCTCGGTCTGCGCGCCGCCGACGCCGCCGATCTGCCAGAAGCGGAAGGAGTCCATCACGTCGATGCGGGGCAGCAGGATCGCGCTGATCAGCGAGGTGAACGCGGCCGAGGACGCCGCCCCCGCCAGGGCCAGCTTCAGGGGCGTCGCGCCGCCCCGGCCCAGTGAACCGACGGCGTACACGAAGGACGCGGCGAGGGCGGCGCCCGCGATCGCGACCCAGATGTACGACGTGGGGCTGGCCAGCCCGAAGAACGCGATGCCCGCCACCACGAACAGCGCGGCCCCGGTCGTGACGCCCAGGATCCCCGGGTCGGCCAGCGGGTTGCGCGTGACGCCCTGCATGACCGCGCCCGAGACGGCGAGCGCCGCTCCGACGAGCATGGCCAGCACCGTGCGCGGCACCCGCTTGGCGACCGCCGCCTCCCCGATCGTGTCGGTGCTGCCGAGCACGCCGCCGACGATCTCGTCGAGGCCGACCGACCGCACGCCGAACGCGACCGACGCGACCCCGGCGAGCACGAGCAGCACGATGCCGCCGATCACCCACGAGGCACGGGCCGACGCCGACCGCCGGGAGGTGGCGGTCGGCGTCGACGCGCGGTCGACCGAGAGGGTCGTCATGGTCGGTCGCTCCCGCGGCTCAGGCCAGGGCCGCGGCGAGCAGGTCGAGGTACTCGTCGAGGTTGTAGGTGATCGACAGCGGCGTCGGGTTGGCCGCGGCCGCGAGCGGGGTGGAGTTGGGCAGCATCGCGATGGCGCCCTGCTCGACCGCGGGGATCTGCGAGAGCAGCGGGTCCTCCTCGGCGGCCTCGGCCAGGCTCTCGTCGCCGTAGGTGACGAACAGGTCGACGTCGTCGAAGGTGTCGGCCTCCTCGGCGCTCACGGTCGTGTAGAACTCGTCGGTCCCCTCGGACATCTCGGCCACGACCTCGGGCGTGCCCATGCCGTACTCCGCGAGGAAGCCGGGCCGGGTGTCGAGGGTGGTGTAGAAGCCGATCTGGCTCAGGTCGTTGGGGTCGAGGTAGCTGAAGACGACGTTCTTGCCGGCCAGCTCCTCGTGCTCGGCGAACGCCTCGGTCACCGTGCTGTCGAGCTCCTCGACCAGCTCCTCGCCCTCCTCGGCCAGGCCGAGCGCCTCGGAGTTCATCAGGATCATGTCCTGGTAGGTGGTGCCCCAGGCGACCTCGGGGTAGGCCACGACCGGCGCGATCTTGGACAGCGTGTCGTACTCCTCCTGGGTCAGGCCGGAGTAGGAGGCCAGGATGACGTCCGGGGCGGTGTCGGCCACGGCCTCGAAGTCGATGCCCTCGGTCTCGTCGAAGAGCACCGGGGTCTCCGCGTCGAGCTCCTCGAGCCGCTCCTCGACCCAGGGCAGGACGCCGTCCTCGTCGTCGTCGCCCCACGTCGCCTTGCTCATGCCGACCGGGACGACGCCCAGGGCGAGGGGGACCTCGTGGTTCATCCACGCGATGGAGGCGACGCGCTCGGGCTTCTCCTCGATCACGGTCTCGCCGAAGACGTGCTCGATGGTGACCGGGAACGCGGCGTCGGTGCTCGCGGCCGCGTCGGCCCCCGTGTCCGACGACGTGTCGTCGGCGCCGCAGGCGGCCAGGACGAGGGCGGAGGCCGCGACGGCGGCCGTGGTGAGCAGGCGTGAGGGACGCATGGGTGGATTCTCCTATGAGTAGGTAAGGCAAACCTAAATTAGCATCGCCTCACCTTGCTCCTGTCCAGCCCCCCGGTCCAGACCACGACCCCTCCCATGGTTGAACGCCCTACCGACGGGGGTATTCACTAGTAGACGGTCGGTTCCATGGGGGTGGGCGCCGGCCCGTGAGTCCCAGGGGAGGGACGAGATGGATCTCGTCGATGTACCAGCCAGCACGCGTCAGCTCGACCAGCACGAGCACCTCGACGTGCCGCACCGCCTGATCGCCGCGCCACGACCGCTCGAGGTGGGCCAGGTCGTCGTGCTGCGCGACCTCGACGGTCGCCACCGGTGGGCCGCCGTCGACCGGCTGCGCTTCACCGAGACCGACACGGTCTACGAGATGCAGCTCGGTCACCCGATGCCGCTGGAGCGCGCGGTCGAGGTCGGCGCCTACGAGAGCCGCCGGATGGCCCGCCCCTTCGTGCGGGTGCCCGACGTGCACCGGATGCTCGACGGCATGCGCGAGCAGAACGCCCGCGCCCGCGCCGAGGAGACCGCCCGCCGCTCGCGGGTGCGTCCCGCCTGAGCCACGGCTCCCCCCACCCCCACCCCGACTCCCACTGGACCCGTCGGCCCCCGCGGCGTGACCCGATGGGGCAGGATCGTGACGTGCCTGTCGAGACGACCCGCTACCCCGTGACCCACCCGGTCGCCTCCCCGCTCGTGCTGGGCGGCGCGAGGCTGCTGCCGGTCGCACCGCTGCGCGTGTACACCTGCGGGATCACGCCGTACGCCGTCACCCACGTCGGCCACGCCGCGACGTTCGTGTGGGCCGACGTGCTGGCCTCGGTGGCCCGCGCGGCGGG
>Ga0208056_100049_pt1 | contig 47113 bp, 44 predicted proteins | sample DeeseametaMP2052_FD_184178 | JGI IMG/M metagenome (GOLD analysis project Ga0208056, IMG submission 184178) | Marine microbial communities from the Deep Pacific Ocean - MP2052 (SPAdes) | ecosystem: Environmental > Aquatic > Marine > Oceanic | place: West of Cabo San Lucas, Mexico, North Pacific...
CGGTGAGCTGGAGCACGAGGGAGCCGATCTCCAGCTCGCCCAGGCTCGCGTCGGCAGCGCGCCCCACGAGCTCGGCGACGGCACGCCCCAGCGCCCGTTCGTCGAAGTCCGGCAGTGGCTGACCGAGCCGGATCGCGATCCGGGCGACCTCCTCGGGACGAGCGTCGGCGAGCGCCAGGAGCAGCTTCACCAGGTGGTCGCGCACGGACGGCGCGATCCGGGCGATCATGCCGATGTCGAGCAGCACCAGGCGTCCGTCCGGCGTCACCAGCACGTTGCCGGGGTGCGGGTCGGCGTGGAAGACGCCCTGGTCCAGGACCTGGTCGAGGTAGGCGGCGAAGAGCTCGTCGGCCAGCGCGGCGCCATCGAGGTCCATGCGCCCGAGAGGACCGATGTCGGTGATCTTGCGCCCCTCGACGTACTCCATGGTGAGCACGCGACCCGTCGTGAGCTCGGGCACCGGGGCGGGCACGACGAGCAGGTCACGGCCGGCGACGAGCTCTCGCACCCGGGCGAGGTTGTCCGCCTCGCGGCGGTAGTCCAGCTCGTCGACGAGCACCTTGCGGAACTCCTCGAGCAGGTCGGCGAACCCGAAGCGCCGGCCGGCGTCGGTGTGTCGGTCCAGCAGCCCGGCCAGGTCGGCGAGGACCTCCATGTCGTCGCGGATCCGCTCCCGGACACCGGGGCGCTGCACCTTGACCACGACCTCCCGCCCGTCACGCAAGCGCGCGCGGTGGACCTGCCCGATCGAGGCCGCTGCCATGGGGACCGGGTCGAACTCGGCGTACACCGACCTCAGCCTGACCTGGAGCTCGCTGCTCACGATGTCCTCGACCTGCTCGAGGCCGAACGGCTCGACGTCGTCCTGCAGCCGGGAGAGCGCCTCGACGTAGGCCGGCGAGATGAGGTCGACCCGCGAGGACATCAGCTGGCCGAGCTTCACGAACGTCGGCCCCATCGCCTCCAGGTCGGCGGCCAGGCGCTCGGCGTCGGCCTCGACGCGATCGGAGGCGGGCTCGTCCTCCAGGACCTCCGACAGGCCGGACGAGCGGACCAGGTCGCCACGGCCGTGCCGCACGAGCAGGCCCGCGATCTGCCGGTAGCGGGTGAGGTGGGCGGGGGAGAGGGAGAGCGACATCGCCGGACCAACGTAGGGGTGCGCGGAGTGGTCCGCCTTCACCCCCAGGGGGGCATAGCCAGCGGGAGATCGGGTACGCGAAGGCAGCGGTGCTCGGGACCGCGTCCGGGAGCCCAGCGACCCCAGGAGGAACGATGACCGACTCCCACGAGCGGCGGATGTACCTGCGCTTCGCCGCCATGATCGCGACCTCGACGACCGTGATGTTCGTGCTGACCTACACCAACGCCTTCGCGTGGGAGCACGTGCGCTGGAGCGAGGAACGCTTCTACATGGCTGTGCTCATGGGCGGGGCGATGGCGCTGGTCATGCTCGCGTTCATGCGGTCGATGATGTATCGCAACGGGAAGCTCAACCTGGTGATCGTCGGCGTCGCCCTCGCGCTGATGGCCGGCGGCTACACCCTGTCGCGGTCCCAGGCGCTGGTCGACGACACCGCCTACATGAAGGGGATGATCCCCCACCACTCGATCGCGATCCTCACCAGCGAGCGGGCCGGGATCGAGGACGTCCGCGTCCGCGAGCTGGCGGACGGGATCATCGCGGCGCAGCGCGAGGAGATCAAGGAGATGGACTGGTTGATCGCCGACATCGACGAGCACGGGCCGGCCACCACGCAGGAGCAGGCCGACGAGCGCCCCGTGCCCGACTTCGAGGGGCGGGCCCTGGCCGTCGAGCGGGTCCGGGTGGCCGCCGACCGCCTGCTCGACCGGATGCCGCTGACCGCCGCGGGCTGAGAACGACCGGGGCGAGCGGCGTTGCCTCCACTACGGTGCCGCCCGTGCCCCGACTCACGGACCCGCTGACCCTGCCCTCCGGGCTCACGCTGCCGCACCGCATCGCCAAGGCGCCGATGACCGAGAACCTGGCGGACTCCCAGCACCAGGCGACCCCGGCGCTGGAGGCGGTCTACCGCCGGTGGGCGGCCGGCGCGGCCGGGGGACTCCTCGTGACGGGCAACCTGATGGTCGACCGGCGCTACCTCGAGCGCAGTCGCAACGTCGTGGCCGACGAGCGGCTCGACGTGGCACGGCTGGCCCGGGTCAGGCAGGCGTCGGGGGAGAGCCCGCTGATCGCCCAGCTGAGCCACCCCGGTCGCCAGACCAACCGCTTCATCACCGGCCGTCCGGTGGCTCCCAGCGCCGACGCGGGTGCGGTGCGGATGGCCGGGCTCTTCGCCAAGCCGCGCGCGCTCGAGGACGGCGAGATCGAGGCCATCGTCGCCGGTTTCGGCGCCTCGGCCCGGCGCTGCGAGGAGGCCGGCTTCGAGGGGGTGCAGGTGCACGCTGCGCACGGCTACCTGCTGGCGCAGTTCCTGTCGCCTTACGTCAACCGCCGCAGCGACCGCTGGGGCGGCGACCTCGAGGGGCGGTCCCGGGCGCTCGTGGAGGCGGTGCGCTCGGTGCGCGCCAGCACCGGCGACGGGTTCACCGTCGCGGTGAAGCTGAACTCCTCGGACTTCCGCCACGGCGGCTTCACCGAGGACGACGCCGAGCAGGTCGTGCGGATGCTGGTCGAGGAGGGGGTCGACCTGGTGGAGATCTCCGGCGGCACCTACGAGAACCCCGCCCTCTTCGGTGAGGTCGACGAGCTCGCCGAGCAGCGCGGGACGACCAGCCACAAGGAGGCCTACTTCGCCGGCTTCGCCCGTCGGGTGCGCGAGACCGCCGGTCGGGTGCCGGTGATGCTCACCGGCGGCATCCGCACCCGCGCCACGATGGAGCAGCTGCTCGAGGACGGCGGGGTGGACCTGATCGGCCTCGGGCGACCGCTCGCGATCGAGCCCGACCTCACCGCCCGGCTGCTGGCCGGCGGCGACGGGCACCCGCTGCCGCGCTACTCGCTCCCCACGGTGGCCGGGCTGGCCGGGGAGTCGGAGTGGTACGAGACGCAGATCGCCCGGATGGGGCGCGGCAAGGACCCCGACCCGGGCCTGCACGCGGCGGTCGCCGCGGCGCGCTTCGTCGGCGGTGAGATGGTGCGCGGACTCGCGGGACGGCGGGCCCGCCGCGGCTGAGGGGGCCTCGGCGCCGGCTCAGGCGCCCGGCACGATCCGCAGGTCGCGCACCGCGCCGTCGCCCAGTGCCGCCAGGGCCTCCTGGTAGGCCGCGGAGTCGTGGCAGGCGACGGCGTCCTCGACGCTGTCGAACTCGATGACCACGCAGCGCTCCTCGCGACCCGCCTCGTACGTCGCCGCCGGCAGGCCCCGCGCCAGGAACCTGCCCCCGGCGCCGATGATGGCCGGGCCGGCGAGCTCGGCGTACGCGCGGAGCTTCGCCTCGTCGGTGATCTCGAGGTAGCTGCTGACCCAGTAGGCGCTCATGGGGCCATCCTGACGGAGCCGGTCCGGGCGGGGCCGAGCACCCCGGGCCGCGTCAGCGTCGGGAGGCCGGCCCCGTGGTCGCCGACGGGGCCGGGAGCAGTCCCAGCACCCCGTCGAGCACGTCGTCGAGGACGTCGGTCGTGGCGTCGGTGGTGCCGGTCAGGACACCGGTGACCGGCGACAGCGCGTCGCCCGTCACACCGTCGACGGTGCCCACCAGGCCGCCCACCACCGGGTCCAGCAGGAGCGAGGCCAGCCCGGGGCTGCGTGACGGTGGCGGCGGGGTCGGAGGTGTCGTCGGGGTGGGGGAGCCGCTGGCAGTCGGAGCGGGGGCGGACGGTCCCGGCCCACCCGAGGGCGTGCTGCCCGGCTGCGGGGGGATCGGGTCCCCGGCGGCCACCACCGGCTGCGGGCTCGGCGCCGAGGTGGGCGACGAGGGTGCTGGCGGCGGCGTCGAGGAGGAGGAACCCGCGTCGCGGGGCGAGAGGAAGGGAAGCACCGAGCCCAGCGGACCGGCGGCCACCTGGACGGCCAGCACCGCGGCCACACCGGCCGCCGCGATCGCGCCGGCGCCGAGGGCGGCACTGCGCCACCGCGGGCGGCTGACGCGGGCGGGCTCGTAGGTGACCTCGTCGGGATCGGGGAGCAGGTCGTCGAGCGGCACCGCGGCCGGGGACGCTCCTGCGAGCTCGGCGACGGCCGCGGTGGAGGCGGTGAGCAGCACGGCGGCCACCCCGCGGTCGCGGTAGGCCGGGTGGACCAGCAGGTGCCGGGGCTCGGGGGCGCCCTCGGAGGTGGCCAGCACGTCGGCGTACCCCACGACGGTGCGGGTGGGCTGGGTCGGGTCGAGGACCACGCCGGACCAGGTCGGCCGCTCGCGGTGCAGCCACGCACCCGCACGCACGGTCCCTGCGGCGACCTCGGGGGCCACCGAGGGGTCCTCGGCCACGACGTCCTCCAGCAGGCGACCCACCAGGCCGCGGTCCGCCGGGCGCGGCGGCTCGACCTGCCAGGGGGCAGGCGGCGCGGCGGGAGTGGCCGAGGGGTCGGCGGGGGAGGGCATGACCTGCCCATCATGCCGTGTCCGGCGCATCCGCGTGGGAGGTTGGACCCGTGGCAGAGCGTGAGGTCCGGCTCATGGACGGCGGGCACGTCGTCCTCGTCGACGGTCGAGCCCAGTCGCACGTCGACCTCGCCGACCCCACCCGGCTGGCCTTCGACTACGTACGCCGGATGGGCGACGTCATCGACGCGCTCGGGGACCCAGGTGCCCCGGTGCGCGCGATCCACGTCGGCGGGGCCGGCATGACGCTGCCCCGCTACCTCGCCGCCACGCGTCCCGGGTCACGCCAGACGGTCCTCGAGCCCGACGAGGAGCTGACCGCGCTGGTCCGCCGCGACATCCCGCTGCCACCGCGCAGCGGGATCAAGGTGCGACCCGTCGACGGCCGCGCCGGCCTGGTCGACCTGCCGGACGACCGCGCGGACCTCCTCGTCCTCGACGCGTACGACGACGGCCTGGTGCCGCCCGAGCTCCTGACCGCTCCCGCGCTGGCCGAGGTGGCCCGGGTGCTGGCACCGACCGGCGTGGCCCTGCTCAACGTGGTCGACCGGGCGCCGTTCCCCGTCATCCGGTCGACCGTGGCCGGGCTGCGGGCGGTGCTGCCGCACCTGGCGGCCGGGCTGGAGCCCGCGACCAGGCGGGCCCGACGCCCCGGCAACGTGCTGCTGCTGGCGGGCGCCGCGCCGGTCCCCGTGGAGGCGTGGCGGGCCCGGTCGAGCACCGGCCTCTCGCCGTACCAGGTGCTGGACGGCGGGCAGGTCTCGTCCAGCTTCGGCGGGGGGACTCCCGCTCAGGAGGCCGACACGGCATGCTGGCCCGGGTGAAGACACCCAAGAGCCTGACCCGTGCCCTCCGCCGCCCCACGGCCCTCCTCGGCGCCGGTGCGCTCGCGGCCTCCCTCGCCCTCACCGGGTGCAGCGGCAGCGACACCGAGGCCTACTGCGACTCCCTCGAGGGCGCCAAGTCCGACATCGACGCCCTGGAGGCGGGCGACCCCGGCGCCTTCAGCACCGCCTTCGAGGCCTTCGACGAGCTGGCGGCCGAGGCCCCGAAGGAGGTCGAGGACGACTGGGCCGTCATGCAGGACGGCGTGCAGGAGATCGAGGACGCCTTCGCCGACGCCGGCCTCGCGCTCGACGACCTGTCCGAGGTCATGACCGGCAACATCCCCGAGGGCGTCGACCTCGAGAAGCTGCAGGAGCTCGGCACCACGCTCGAGGAGCTCGACAGCGAGGAGTTCAACGACGCCACCGAGGCGATCTCCGAGCACGCCGAGGAGGAGTGCGGGATCACCCTCGGCGAGGAGTGAGCACGGGCCTGGCTCAGGCCAGGTCGGGATGGGCGCGCCCCGCCACGAGCGGCAGATCGAGGTAGGTCTGCACGCCGGGCGGGGCCGCCACCACGTAGGGGACCGAGTTCACGCAGTGCACCGCGGTCGCCACGATCCCGGGGTTGCGCAGCAACCCCTCCTCGACGGTCTCGGGCTGCCAGCCCTTGATCGTGACGAACGCGGGCGGGTCACCCTGCACCTCGACCTCGAAGCGCTCGCCCTCGGGCCCGAAGGTCCACGGCGGGTCGAGGTGCTCCTCACCCATCAACCAGTTGACCGCCACCCGCACCACGCACTGCTCGCCGACCCAGGCCTCCCAGCAGAAGCGCTGGCCGGCGACGCGGCCCGGCTCGATGACCCCGATGGGCGACTCGATCGGCGCGGTGGCCACGGCCACCTCCTGGGAGGTGCGGATCTCGGCGTCGGGGGAGAAGCCCAGCACGTCCAGGCACATCCGCACCGACTGCTTGAAGCCGCCGCTGAGCAGGCCGAGCATCGGCCCGCCGGACGCCTCCTGCGGTGTGCCGCCGAACATCATGATGTGGCGCACCACGTCGGGCGCGTCGTAGGTGCGGATGTCGGAGAACTCCTCCCCGCGCACGTGCGTCACCGCCGAGGACAGCGCCGAGAACACCAACGGGTGCAGCTCGGTGATGCCGCCCGGGTTCAGGCCCGTGCCGTGCAGGGAAACCCCCGCCTCGAGCGCCGCCGCCTCCACCACGGCGCGGTCCCGCTCGTGGGGGTAGAACCAGCCCACCGGCGTCACGACGTTCTTGCCCGAGCGCAGGATGGCCGCGACCTCCTCCGCGTCCGGCACGAGCGGGGCGTAGACCACCGCGTCGGCGTCCATCGCCAGCACGGCGTCGCGGTCGGAGCTGGCGGCCACGCCGATCTCCGCCCCGCCCAGGATGGTCCCCACGTCGACGCCGTCCTTGGCCGCCGAGTGCACCCAGCACCCGACCAGCTCGAGCTCGGGGTGCTTGAGGATCGCCTCGATCGCCGCTCGTCCCACGCCGCCGGTCGCCCACTGGATCACACGCATGCGCGGCAGCGTGGCAGAGGACGCCTGCGAGCGGTAGGGGTCGCCCGGGGTGCCCCGCTACACTGCGCTGGTCATCCGCCCTTGATCGCAAAGGACCCTGAGCTCCGCTGATGGACGGCTCCCAAAGTCGCCCGCTCTTCCCGCCCGTCGCCGCTGAGCGACCGTCCCGGGGAGAGCGCCGATGACCGCCCTGCTGCTCCTGCTGGCAGCCCTCCTCCTCGTCGTGGCCTGCGGCATCTTCGTCGCCGCCGAGTTCGCGCTCGTCACCGTCGACCGCAACAAGGTCGACCAGCTCGCCTCCGCGGGCGACGCCGGTGCCGTCGGCGTCCAGCGCGCCCTGCGCTCGCTGTCGACCCAGCTCTCCGGTGCCCAGGTCGGCATCACGCTGACCAACCTCGGCATCGGCTACCTCGCCGAGCCCGCGATCTCCTCGCTCATCGAGGACCCGCTCGGCGCCGCCGGGGTGCCCGACGGCGCGGTGACACCGATCGCGCTCGCCCTGGGCCTGATCATCAGCACGATCCTGACCATGCTCTTCGGCGAGCTGGTGCCCAAGAACTTCGCGATCGCGCTGCCGCTGGCCACCGCCCGCGCGACGCAGCGCCCGATGCGGCTGTTCACCGCCGTGAACACCTACCCCATCCGGTTCCTCAACGGCGCCGCCAACGCGCTCGTGCGCCGGCTCGGGATCGAGCCCCAGGAGGAGCTGCGCTCCGCGCGCAGCTCCACCGAGCTCGCCTCGCTGATCGCGCGCTCCGCCGACGAGGGCACCCTCGACGCCGACACCGCCGAGCTGATGGAACGCTCGGTGGAGTTCGGCACCCGCACGGCGGGCGAGATCATGACCCCGCGGATGCGCACGCTGTCGCTGGAGCTCAACGACCGTGCGCAGGCGATCATCGACCTCACCCGCTCCAGCGGGCACTCGCGGTTCCCCGTGCTCGACGAGGAGGACAACGTCGCCGGCACGGTCCACGTCAAGCACGCCGTGGCGCTGCCGGTCCACGAGCGCTCGACCACCAAGGTCAAGCACCTGATGGCCAAGCCGATCGTCGTGCCGGACTCCCTGCGCCTCGACCCGCTGCTGCAGCTGCTGCGGGAGGACGGGTTCCAGATGGCCGTGGTCCTCGACGAGTACGGCGGCCACGCCGGCATCGTCACCCTCGAGGACGTGATCGAGGAGATCGTCGGTGACATCTCCGACGAGCACGACCGGCTCGGCTCCCGCGGCCGACAGCGTCGCGACGGCAGCTGGGTGCTCTCCGGGATGCTGCGACCCGACGAGGTCGAGGACCTCACCGGGATCGAGCTGCCCGAGGACGAGTCCTACGACACCGTCGGCGGCCTGGTGATGCGCTCGCTCGGCAAGGTTCCGGAGACGGGCGACATCGCGGAGGTGCCCGTGCCCGACCGCACCGACCCCGACGAACCCCGCGAGCAGCTCGCGGTGCTGGCCGTGGAGCACATGGACGGCCTGCGGGTCGACCGCGTCTCGCTGCGGCTGCTCGACACCCCGACGGCAGGTGAGGAGTCATGAGCGACGCCACCGCCCTGGTCATCGCGGTCCTGCTGCTGGCCGCCAACGCGTTCTTCGTCGGCGCGGAGTTCGCCCTGGTCTCCGCCCGCCGCTCCCAGATCGAGCCGCTCGCGCAGTCCGGCTCGAGGATGGCGCGGAGCACCCTGCGGGCCATGGAGAACGTGTCGTTGATGATGGCCGGCGCCCAGCTGGGCATCACCATCTGCTCGGTCGGCCTCGGCGCCGTCGGCGAGCCGGCCGTCGCCCACCTGATCGAGCCGCTCTTCGAGCGGGCCGGGGTCACCGAGGCGCTGGTTCACCCCGTGGCGTTCGTGGTCGCCCTGGCGATCGTGGTCTGCCTGCACGTCGTCCTCGGCGAGATGGTGCCGAAGAACATCGCGATCGCGGGCCCCGACCGGGCCGCCCTCGTCCTCGGCCCACCGATGCTGGGCGTCGTGACCGTGCTGCGGCCGATCATCGTCTCGCTGAACGCCATCGCCAACGGCACCCTGCGCCTGCTCAAGGTCGAGCCCAAGGACGAGCTGTCCTCGGCGTTCACGCGCGAGGAGGTCGCAGCCCTCGTGGAGGAGTCGCGCGGCGAGGGCCTGCTCGAGGACGACGAGTACGACCGCTTGGCCGGTGCCCTCGGTTTCACCGAGAAGACCGTCGCGGCCGTCCTGCTCGAGCCGTCGTCGCTGACCACGGTCTCGCGCGGGTCCAGCGCCGCGGACGTCGAGTCGCTGTGCGCCGCCACCGGCTACAGCCGCTTCCCGGTCGCCGGCGAGGACGGTGAGCTGGTCGGCTACCTGCACATCAAGGACGTGCTCGAGCCCGACGAGGAGCGACGCAACCGGCCGGTCGAGGACAAGTGGGTGCGCCCGTTCGCCCCCGTGGGCCCCGAGGACCTGCTGCACGACGTGCTGGAGCAGCTCCAGCGCCGGGGAGCGCACATGGCCCGGGTCGTGACCGCCGACGGCACCACCGTCGGGCTGGCCACGCTCGAGGACGTCATCGAGGAGCTGGTCGGCGAGATCCGCGACGCGGCGCACCACGACGAGCCGTCCGACGTCGTACCCCCCGTCATTGGCTAGGGTCCTGCGCGTGACCGAGCGAGCGACGGCGGGGACGGACGCAGGGGTGTGGACCCTGCCCAACCTGCTCAGCGCCATCCGGTTGGCCGGGGTCCCGGTCTTCCTCTGGCTGGTGCTCGGTCCCGAGGCCGACGGCTGGGCGCTGGGGCTGCTGGTCCTGTCGGGGGTCACCGACTGGCTCGACGGCTGGCTGGCGCGACGGCTCGGGCAGACCTCCGCCCTGGGGCAGGTGCTCGACCCGGTGGCCGACCGGCTCTACATCCTGGCCGTGGTCGTGGGCCTGGCCATGCGTGACGTCATCCCGTGGTGGCTGGCGGTGTCGCTGCCGCTGCGCGACGCACTGATGTGGCTGCTGGTGCCGCTGCTGCGCACCCGTGGGTACAGCGCGCTCCCGGTCCACTTCCTCGGGAAGGCCGCCACGTTCAACCTGCTCTACGCGTTCCCGCTGCTGCTGCTCGGCGACGGTGAGGGCACCGTGGCCGAGCTCGCCCAGGTCTTCGGCTGGGCCTTCGCCTTCTGGGGCGTCGGGCTCTACTGGTGGGCCGGGCTGCTCTACGCCTGGCAGGTCCGCAAGCTGCTGCGCACCACCGAGCGCCGCCCCCGACCCGCGCGGTCGGCAGGGACGGCGGGCACGGCGGGCTGACCGGTGGTCGACCTCGAGCCGCCGATCACCGCGGACCCGCGCGCGCGGGCCGCGACGCCCCTGCTGTCGCTCATCACCGCGCAGTCCATGGACGAGGACTACGCACACGTCGCCCGTCGTCGCGCGGCGGCGGGGGAGACCACCCAGCGCCGTGGCACGCCGCACCGGACCGCGGCCATCGTGGTCGCCGCCTTCGGCGTGCTCGCGACCACCGCGGCCGTGCAGACCGCCCAGGGGGCCGACGAGGCACAGTCGAGCCGGACGGTGCTCGTGGCCCGCGTGGTGGAACGTCGTGAGACCGTCGAGCAGCTCCAGGACCGCATCCTCGCGCTGCGTTCGGAGGTCGAGGAGTCCGAGCAGCTGCTGGCCGCGACGACCGCCAACCAGGTGACCGCGCAGAGCCGGCTGCGACGGCTGCAGATCCGCACCGGGTTCATCGCGGTGCGCGGCGAAGGGGTGCGGATCACCATGAGCGACGCCCCGCCGGGTGGTGAGCTGATCCGTGACACCGACCTGCAGCTGCTCGTCAACGGGCTGTGGCAGGCCGGGGCCGAGGCGATCAGCATCAACGGTCAGCGACTCACGGTCCGCAGTGCGATCGAGAACTCCGGGACGGTCGTCAACATCAACAGCCAGCCGCTGCGCTCGCCCTACGTCGTGAACGCGGTGGGGGACCGGCGTACCCTCCAGGCAGACCTGCTGGCCAGCGACAGCGGCATCGGGGTCGCGGACCTGGTGACACGGTTCGGGTTCGGCTTCGAGATGGTCAACGTCGAGGAGCTCGTCCTCCCGGCCGCCGCCCCCAGGACGCTGCGCCACGCCGAGCCGCTGCCCGCTGACGACGGACCCCGAGACCCCGAGGAGGGCACCCCGTGATCGCCGCCCTGGGCCTGCTGGTCGGGATCGTGCTCGGTCTCGTGCTCCAGCCTGACGTGCCGCTCTCCCTGGAGCCCTACCTCCCCATCGCCGTCGTCGCCGCGCTCGACGCCGTCTTCGGCGGCCTGCGTGCCTACCTCGACGGCATCTTCGACGACAAGGTCTTCGTCGTCTCCTTCGTCTCCAACGTCGTCATCGCCGCGGCGATCGTGTGGCTCGGCGACCAGCTCGGCGTCGGCGGCCAGCTCTCGACCGGCGTCATCGTCGTGCTCGGCATCCGCATCTTCTCCAACGTGGCCGCCATCCGGCGGCACCTGTTCCACGCGTGAGCCCGGCGCCCATGTCCGACCCGCTGCAGTCCGCCGATCAGCCCCGGGAGACGCCTGCCGCCCCGTCGGGTCCCGACGAGGACTCCGGCCGCCGACGGCTGCGCCAAGCGCTCCTGCACCCCGGTCGCAGTCAGGTCGTGGTCGCGGTGCTGCTGGCCGTGGTCGCCTTCGCCGCGATCGTCCAGGTGCAGACCGCCGAGGACGACGACACCTACGCCGGCTACCGCGAGCAGGACCTCGTCAACGTGCTCTCCGGCCTCGCCGGCGCCTCGCGTCGCGCCCGCGCCGAGATCACGCGGCTGGAGGAGGCCCGCGACGAGCTGGTCTCCGACACCAACGCCGAGCGGGTCGCCCTGCAGCAGGCGACCAACGAGGCCGACACCCTCAGCGTCCTCGCGGGCCTGGTGCCGGTGACAGGTCCCGGCATCCGCATCACGATCACCGAGGTGACCGGACGGGTGCGCGCCGACACCATCCTCAACATGGTGCAGGGCCTGCGCATCGCCTCGGCCGAGGCGATGCAGCTCAACGGCCAGGTGCGGCTGGTCGCGCAGAGCTCGTTCACCAGCGCCGAGGGCGGGCTGGTCGTCGACGGCCAGCTGCTCAGCTCGCCGTACGTCGTCGACGTGATCGGCGACCCCAGCGCGCTGGCCGGGGCGATGTCCATCCTCGAGGGCCCGCGCGTGGACCTGGCCGAGGACGGAGCCGAGGTCGAGGTCACGACCCTGGCGTCGCTGGACATCGAGTCGGTCCGACCCGCCGTCGAGCCCGAGTACGCACAGCCCGAGGACGCGCAGTAGCCTGCCGACACCCGACCCCCAGGAGAGACACCTTGTACCCCGACGACCTGCAGTACACCGCGGAGCACGAGTGGGTCCGCACCCCGGGCGAGCACGAGGGTGCGGTGCGCATCGGCATCACCCACTACGCCCAGGACGCCCTCGGTGACATCGTCTACGTCTCCCTGCCCGAGGTGGGCGAGAGCGTCGAGGCCGGCAGCACCTGCGGTGAGCTGGAGTCGACCAAGTCCGTCTCCGACGTCTACGCGCCGGTCACCGGCGAGGTCGTGGCCCGCAACGAGGCGCTCGACGCGACCCCCGAGCTGGTCAACAACGACCCGTACGGCGGCGGCTGGCTCTTCGAGGTCAAGCCGGCCGGCGAGGTCGGCGAGGGCCTGATGGACGCCGCGACGTACGAGGCCTCGCTCGAGGGCTGAGCCGGTCCGGTCAGCCCCTCCCGACGGCCCCTCCCGGACCTCGTCGGTTCGGAGTTGAACCACGCTGCACGGCTGATAGGTTCTCCCACACCATCACCCTCCACCCGGGGGTGAGGGTTGGGAGCGTCAGCGACGCGAGTCCACCACCCGAGGAGACCCCGATGCCGTTCTGCACCGCCTGTGGTCGGCAGAACCCCGACGACGCCCGCTTCTGCTCGCAGTGCGGGACCCGTCTGGTGACGCCGGACGCCCCCGCGGAGCCCTCGCGCGGCGAGACCACCGCGACCATCTCCATCGGTGCCGGCGACTCGCGGGTGGAGACCTCGGACCGCCAGCTCAACCCGGTCGACGCCGCCGCCGTGGACGCCCTGCCGGTGGGCCACGCGCTCCTGGTCGTGCAGCGTGGCCCGGGCTCGGGCAACCGCTTCCTGCTCGACACCGACAAGGTCACCGCCGGTCGTCACCCCGACAGCGAGATCTTCCTCGACGACGTGACCGTCTCGCGCCGGCACGCGGTCTTCGACCGGGACGGCTCGACCTTCACGGTCTCGGACGTGGGGAGCCTCAACGGCACCTACGTCAACCGCGACCGCATCGACACCGTCCGTCTCAAGGACGGCGACGAGGTCCAGGTCGGCAAGTACCGCCTGGTCTTCTTCTCCGGCCACGAGGGCGCCTGAGTCGTGTCCACCGGCTCCGCCTCGTCCTCGGGAGCCTCCTCGGGAGCACGTCCCTCCGGCTCGGCCCGGATGAACATCGGGCAGGTGCTCGAGCAGCTGCGTCCCGACTTCCCGGGGGTCACGATCCCCAAGATCCGCTTCCTGGAGGACAAGGGCCTGATCAAGCCCGAGCGGACCCCCGCGGGCTACCGCAAGTTCTCCGCCGACGACGTGACGCGCCTGCGCTACGTCCTGCGGATGCAGCGTGACCACTACCTCCCGCTGAAGGTCATCGGCGAGCACCTCGACGCCATCGACCGCGGGTTGGAGCCGCCGCCGATCGAGCCGGTGGTCCCCACGGTGCCGACCGTGGCGCTGGCGGCCGACGGGATGCCGAGCCCCGAGTCCTTCCGTCGACGTGACGACCTGCGACTCTCGCGCAAGGAGCTGCTGAAGGTGGCTGAGGTCTCCGAGGAGCTGCTCGAGCAGCTCGAGCAGTTCGGCCTGGTGTCGCCGCGTCCCGGGACCGGGCACTACGACACCGACGCCCTCGTCGTCGCCCGCACCGCCCGCGAGCTCGCGGACTTCGGGATCGAGCCGCGTCACCTGCGCGCGTTCAAGGCGGCGGCCGATCGCGAGGTCGGGCTCGTGCAGCAGGTCGTGGCGCCCCTGGAGCGCGGCCGCGACGCCGCCGCCAGCGCCCGTGCCGCCGACGCCGCCTCCGAGATCGCGGCCCTGTCGGTGCGTCTGCACGCGACCCTGGTCAAGACCGGCCTGTCGCGCTGACCTGCCCGCCGCCGCTCCCCACCGGCGCGTAGGGTGGGAGACATGCGTGAGGTGGACGTCATGGGAGTCCGGGTCGAGATGCCCTCGAACCAGCCGATCGTCCTGCTGCGCGAGGTCGCGGGGGACCGCTACCTGCCGATCTGGATCGGTGCGGTCGAGGCCACGGCCATCGCGTTCGCCCAGCAGGGCGTGACCCCGCCGCGACCGCTGACCCACGACCTGCTCAAGGACGTGCTCGAGGCGACCGGCAACGCGTTGGAGGAGGTCCGCATCACCGACGTCAAGGACGGGGTGTTCTTCGCGACGCTCGTCCTGGCCTCGGGCACCGAGGTCTCCGCACGTCCCTCCGACTCCATCGCCCTGGCCCTGCGCACCGGTTCGCGCATCGTGTGCTCCGAGGACGTCCTCGACGAAGCCGGTCTGGCCGTGCCCGCCGAGCAGGAGGACGAGGTCGAGAAGTTCCGCGAGTTCCTCGACCACGTCACCCCCGAGGACTTCGAGGCACCCTCCGACTGAGGCCCTGCCCCGCCGAGCCGGCGTATTGATACGCCGGTTCGACCCATGCGCCCCGCCGAGCGGGCGTATCAGTACGCCGGTTCGGCGCGAAGTCTCACTCTCAGGTTGAGGGTTCGACACGCCGCGAGAGTCTTTGACCCTGTCGGTGGCCGGGCTTACGGTGAACCGTCTCTGTTGTAACTCCACCGTTGTGGTCCTCCCGCCCGGGAACGCCTGCGACGTCTTCCCCTTCGGAGTTACGGTGAACGGAGTAGACACCGGAGGACCCGCGTGAACGAGCACGAGCAGGAGCTGCGCGAGAGCGTCGACGCCGCACGCGCGGCCGAGGCCGCCGACGAGCAGGGACTCCTCTTCACCGACGACGTCTCACCCCTGCCCAGCGACCTCGGCTACCGCGGGCCCACGGCCTGCAACGCTGCCGGGATCACCTACCGCCAGCTCGACTACTGGGCCCGCACCGGCCTGGTCGAGCCGACGGTGCGGGGTGCGAAGGGGTCGGGCTCCCAGCGCCTCTACTCCTTCCGCGACATCCTCATCCTCAAGGTCATCAAGCGGCTGCTCGACGCCGGCATCTCGCTGCAGCAGATCCGCACCGCGGTCTCGCACCTGCGCGAGCGCGGCACCGACGACCTGACCCGCGTGACGCTGATGAGCGACGGCGCCTCGGTCTACGAGTGCACCTCCAACGACGAGGTCATCGACCTGCTCCAGGGCGGCCAGGGTGTCTTCGGCATCGCCATCGGTGGCGTGTGGCGCGAGATCGAGGGCACGCTCGCCGAGCTGCCCTCCGAGCGCACGGCCGACGAGGCCGCCGCCGAGGCCCCGGTGGCCGGCGACGAGCTCGCGGCGCGCCGCGCGGCCCGCTCCGCCGGCTGAGGTGGCGCCGGCCCTGCGTCGGCACTGGTAGATTCGCTCCCGCTGACCATCCCGCGCGGGAGAGTCTCCTCGTCTCAGGCGGGGGGCGCCGAAGGGGCAATTCCTCCCCGGAACCTCTCAGGCACCCGGACCGCGCAGGCCAGGCGACTCTGGAGCGCCCCGGCACCCGCCGGTGACGTGACAGAGGGGGAGGGCCCGGACCCCGACGCCCCAGGAGCCCTACCCGCATGTCCTCCCAGCCCCACAGCAGCCCGACCGGCATCGCCAGCTTCGCCGACCGACACATCGGCCCGCGGCCCCAGGACGTCGAGGCGATGCTCGCCCGGCTCGGGTTCGACTCCCTCGAGGCGCTGATGACCGCGGCCGTCCCGGGTGGGATCCGCTCCGCGGCCGAGCTCTCGCTGCCGGAGGCGGCCACGGAGACCCAGGTCGCGCAGGAGCTGCGCGACCTCGCCGCGCGCAACCGGCCCGCCGAGCCGATGATCGGGCTGGGCTACCACGGCACCACCACGCCGCCGGTGATCCGGCGCAACGTGCTCGAGGACCCCTCCTGGTACACCGCCTACACGCCGTACCAGCCGGAGATCTCCCAGGGCCGCCTCGAGGCCCTCATCAACTTCCAGACCGTGGTCGGCGACCTCACCGGGCTGCCCACGGCGAACGCCTCGCTCCTCGACGAGGGCACCGCCGCCGCCGAGGCGATGACGCTCGTACGACGCGCCCAGCGCAAGGCGTCCGGACCCTTCGTGGTGGACGCCGACGCCCTGCCCCAGACGATCGAGGTCGTGCGCACCCGCGCTGAGGCCATGGGCATCGACGTGGTCGTCGCGGACGTCTCCGCGGGCCTGCCGGCCGAGCTCGAGCAGGTCTGCGGCGTGCTGGTGCAGTACCCCGGCGCCTCGGGTGAGGTGCGCGACCCCCGCCCGGCCATCGAGGCGGCTCACGAGCGCGGTGGCCTGGCCGTGGTGGCCTGCGACCTGCTCGCGCTGACGCTGCTGGAGTCTCCCGGCGAGCTCGGGGCCGACGTCGCGGTCGGCTCCTCCCAGCGCTTCGGCGTCCCGCTCTTCCACGGCGGGCCGCACGCCGGTTTCATGTCGGTGAAGGCCGGCCTGGAGCGCCACCTGCCCGGTCGCCTGGTGGGCGTGTCCGTCGACGCGGAGGGTCGGCCGGCCTACCGCCTGGCGCTGCAGACCCGCGAGCAGCACATCCGTCGCGACAAGGCGACCTCCAACATCTGCACCGCGCAGGTGCTGCTGGCCGTCGTCGCCGGGATGTACGCCGTTTACCACGGTCCCGAGGGCCTGCGCGGCATCGCCCGGGGCGCCCACGACCTCGCGGCGCGCGCGGCGGCGTCCCTGTCAGCGGCGGGCCTGGAGGTCCTCACGACCCGCTTCTTCGACACCTTCCGGGTCGCGGTGCCGGGCCGCGCGGACGAGGTCGTCGCGGCCGCCCGGGCCGAGGGGCTGCACCTGCTCCGGGTGGACGCCGACACCGTCGGCCTGTCCTTCTCCGAGGTGAGCACGCCCGCGACCCTGCGCGCGCTGCACACGGCCTTCGGGGTCACGCCCACCCCGGTCGAGCCGGTGGCCGCGCTGCCCGAGGAGCTCTCGCGCACCACCGACTACCTCACCCACGAGACCTTCCACGCGCACCGCAGCGAGACCCAGATGCTGCGCTACCTGCGCCGGCTCTCGGCCCGTGACTACGCGCTGGACCGCGGCATGATCCCGCTGGGCTCGTGCACGATGAAGCTCAACGCCACCACCGAGATGGAGCCGGTCTCGCTGCCGGGCTTCGCCGACCTGCACCCGTTCGTGCCGGCCGAGGACGCCGAGGGCTACCACGAGCTGGTGTCCACGCTCGAGGGCTGGCTGGCCGAGGTCACCGGCTACGACCGGGTCTCGATCCAGCCCAACGCCGGCTCCCAGGGAGAGCTCGCCGGGCTGCTCGCGATCCGTGGCTACCACCTCGGCAACGGCGACACCCAGCGCGACGTCTGCCTGATCCCCAGCTCGGCCCACGGCACCAACGCCGCCTCCGCGGTGATGGCCGGCATGCGCGTGGTGGTCGTGAAGTCCACCGACGACGGGTCGGTCGACCTCGACGACCTGCGGGCGCAGTGCGACGAGCACGCCGACACCCTGGCGGCGATCATGGTGACCTACCCCTCGACGCACGGCGCCTACGAGGAGGGGATCACCGAGCTGTGCACGGTGGTCCACGACCACGGCGGGCAGGTCTACGTCGACGGCGCCAACCTCAACGCGCTGCTGGGCTACGCACGGCCCGGCGAGTTCGGGGGAGACGTCTCCCACCTCAACCTGCACAAGACCTTCTGCATCCCCCACGGCGGCGGTGGCCCGGGGGTCGGCCCGGTGGCCGTGCGCGCCCACCTGGCGCCGTACCTCCCCTCGCACGGGATGCACCCGGACCCCGAGCGTCGCACCGGCATCGGCCCGATCTCGGCGGCGCCGTACGGCTCGGCAGGCATCCTGCCGATCTCGTGGGCCTACGTGCGGATGATGGGCGCCGAGGGCCTGACCAGGGCGACGGCGACCGCGGTGCTCGCGGCCAACTACGTCGCCGCGCGGCTCGACGAGCACTTCCCGGTGCTCTACCGCGGGCACAACGGGCTGGTCGCCCACGAGTGCATCATCGACGTCCGCGGGATCACCAAGGACACCGGTGTGAGCGTCGACGACGTCGCGAAGCGGCTGGTCGACTACGGCTTCCACGCCCCGACGATGTCGTTCCCGGTCGCCGGGACGCTCATGGTCGAGCCCACCGAGTCCGAGGACCTCGGCGAGATCGACCGGTTCTGCGACGCGATGATCGCGATCAAGGGCGAGATCGACCGCGTGGCCGCGGGGGAGTGGAGTGCGGAGGACTCGCCGCTGCGACGAGCCCCCCACACCTCCCGCGCCCTGGTCGGCGACTGGGACCGCCCCTACTCCCGGGAGCTGGCGGTCTTCCCGACCGGCATCGACCCCGACAAGTACTGGCCGCCGGTCGCCCGCATCGACCAGGCCTACGGCGACCGCAACCTGGTCTGCGCCTGCCCGCCGCTCGAAGCGTTCGCCGAGTGAGGGGCTGACGCAGCACCGGGTCGTCACCCGACGTCGGACGTCACTCGATGTCGGTCTTGGTCACCGTGAGGTCGAAGCGGAAGGCGTTGCTGCAGTCGAGCACGGCGTTGCGCTTCCTCCACGTGAGGACCAGGTCCGCCGCGAGCGGCTTGTGCACGCCGTCGACCACGACGTGCTGGCCGGCGTCGTCGAACTCGTCGTGGACCTCGACCGGGTCCCCGTCGCGGACGACGGTGCCGGCCAGGACGACCTTGCGGCCGCCGAGCGTGCCCTCCTGCTGCAGCTCGCCCCGTCGGACGATGCGGCCGTCGGGCTGGGAGATCCAGAAGTCCTCCTGGTCCTCGGCGCCGATCGCGACCAGGACCTCGTTGCCGTAGGTGCGGTGCTCGTAGACCGACACCGTCACCGGCCGGGTCCGCCACGTGCCGGCGCACTCGACGAGCACGCCCTTCTCGCGCTCGGTGGTGGTCTCGGCGTGGGCCGGAGCCGCGGCGGCGGCCAGGGGGAGGCCGGTCGCGATCGCGAGGGTGGCCAGAGCGGTGGTGCTTCGCATGGTGGTTCGTCTCCTGTGTGGTGGTTGTCAGCAGGAGTACGCCGCACCGCCCGATCGGGTTGCATCGGGTGCGATAGGAATGTGCGGGTGAGCGACCACCACGAGATCGAGCGCACCTTCACGGTCGACAGCCGTACGACGATGCCCGACCTCGCCGGGGTGGGGGCCGTGGCCTCGGTCGGCCCGCCGGTCGTCGTCGACCTCGAGGCGGCCTACCTCGACACCGCCGACCTGGCGCTGGTCCGTGCGGGCATCACGCTGCGCCGACGCTCCGGCGGTGGCGACGAGGGCTGGCACCTGAAGCTGCCGGTCGGCGCGGGGCGGGACGAGGTGCACCAGCCGCTGGGTGAGCCCGAGGAGCCGACCCCGGACGCCCTGCGGGACCTGGTGCGCGCCTACACCGGCGGTCAGGACCTGGGCGTGGTCGCGACGATCAGCACGCGTCGCACCACCACCGCGCTGCTGGGCGACGACGGTGCGGTGCTCGCGGAGGTCTGCGACGACGAGGTGACCGGTCGGCTGCCCGACGGCCCGACCATGAGCTGGCGCGAGTGGGAGGTCGAGCTGGTCGAGGGCGACGGCGACCTGCTGGACCTGATCACCGACGAGCTGGCCGAGGAGGGCGTGGTCCCCGCGCGCACCCAGCGCAAGATCGAGGCGGTGCTCGGCGACCGGCTCCACGAACCCGCCCGACCCCGGCACCCCCTGATCGCGTACCTCGCCGACCAGGTCGACGCCCTGCGCACGCAGGACGTGGCCGTCCGGCGCGGCGATCTCCGGGGGGTCCACCAGGCCCGCGTCGCCTGTCGCCGGATGCGAGCCGCACTGGCGGCCTACCGGCCGCTGGTCGAGACGGAGGCGACCGAGCCGGTGCGCGAGGAGCTGCGCTGGCTGGGCCATGCGCTGAGCGACACCCGCGATGCCGTGGTCGCGCGGGAGCTGCTGATGACCGCACTCGACGCGGAGGACCCGCCGCTGGTGCACGGGCCGGTCCGCGAGCGGATCGACTCCACCTACGAGCACCGGACCCGGGCGGGGATCGCCGCGGCCGTGCAGGTGCTCGACGGCGAGCGGTACGCCGCACTCCTGGAGGCGCTCCGTGCCCTGGTCGAGGAGCCTCCCCTCCGGCTGGAGGAGGCGCCGTCGGAGAAGGCGATGGCCAAGCGGCTGCGCCGGCAGGCGCGGCGGGTGGGCCGCCGGCTCGACGAGGTGCGGGGGGCGACGTCGCCCGAGGACCGCGAGGCCGCCTGGCACGAGGTGCGCAAGGCCGCCAAGCGCCTGCGGTACGCCGCGGAGGTGGCGCGGCCCGGCCTCGGCAAGCCGGCCAAGCGACTGGCCAAGCGGGCCAAGGAGGTCACCCAGGTGCTCGGTGAGCGCCAGGACACCGTGGTGGCTCGCGAGCACCTGCTGGCGCTGGCCGACGACGCCGGCGCCGCGGGCGAGCCGACGTTCACCTACGGCCTCCTGCACGCACGGCAGGAGGCCCTGCAGGTCGAGCTGGCCTACCGTGCCTGGGAGACGCTGGACATGTTGAAGTCCGGCACCCGGATCGCCGGGGTCGCGGTGCGACTGAAGTAGTCGTCGCCCCACTCCCGGCTGAAGCTGGGCACCGTCGCCGAGGCGTGGGTGAAGCGGCGCAGCAGGTCGACCGGGCTCTCGTTCCAGCGGAAGTTGTTGACCAACCCGGTGATCTCCCCGTCCTCGACGAGGTAGACGCCGTCGCGCGTGAGGCCGGTCAGCAGCAGCGACTGCGGGTCGACCTCGCGGATGTACCACAGGCAGGTCACCAGCAGCCCGCGCTCGGTGCCGCGGACGAGGTCCATCGCGTCCCCGGAACCGCCGTCGACCTCGAGCACCAGGTTGTCGACGTACGGGGTGACGGGCCGGCCGGTCATCGCGGCCGTCTGCCGGGTCTGCACCAGCGAGGCGAGCTCCCCGTCGCGGATCCAGTCGGTGCTGCCCAGGGCGAGCCCGTTGTCGAAGACCGAGTGGTCGTCGTCGGAGGACCCGGTGACGGCGAACGGCGAGCACTCCAGGCCCGGGTGGGCCGGGTCGGAGAACAGGCGCACCCCCGGAGCGGCGAGGCGGTCGCCGATACGGGTGCCGCCACCGCGGCGGGAGTAGACCGACTGGCCCTCGTGGGCGGCGCGCGCGCCGGCGTACCAGTAGGCGTCGATCATCAGGTCGGCCACCGCGCTGGGCGGCAGGATCGTGTCGTAGCGCCCGGCCGGCAGGTCGATGCGACGCTCGCCCCAGGCGAGCCGCTGCTCGAGCTCGGCCTCCATGGCCAGCGCGTCGACGTCGGTGAAGTCGCGAGTGGCGCCGCCGACCCAGGCCGACTGGGTCAGGGCGGCGTCCTTGCCGGTGCAGCCGTAGTGGCCGGTCGGCTGGACGTGGCGCAGACGCAGCCCGGTCGTGGAGCCGAGGTAGGTGGTCGTCACCTCGTGGCTGACGAAGCCGTAGAGCACCCGGTCGGCGGCCGATGACCGAGCGAAGGCCTCACCGAGCGCGGGTGCGAAGACGTCGTAGACGTGGATGTCGGTGGGGACCGGCGGGTCGTCCCAGTCCGGGCTCACGCGGTCGCGGACCAGCTCGGCGGCGTCCTCGGCGGGGGAGGCAGCACGGGCGGCCTCGTCGGCGGCGCGGACGAGGTCGGTGACCTGGGCCTGGGAGGCGGCGCTGCCGGAGACCGTGCCGACCTGCACGCCTCCGGTCCCGCGGACGAAGGAGACCACCGAGACGTCCATGCCGTGCATCACGCCGTTGGTGGTGAGCGTGTTGTTGGCCCAGCGAAGGTTGGCGCCGGTCGAGTCACGCACCACGACCATGCAGTCGTCGGAGACGCTGGCGTGCAGGCCCTGCTCGACCAGGCTCTGCGGGGTGACTTGATGGGTGCTCACTGGCCGCCCTCCTGCGTGGTGTTGAGGATGTTGACGCCGCGGAAGAGCGCGGTGGGGCAGCCGTGGCTGACGGCCGCGACCTGGCCGGGCTGCGCCTTGCCGCAGTTGAACGCACCGCCGAGGACCCAGGTCTCGGGGCCGCCGACGGCCTCCATCGAGCCCCAGAAGTCGGTGGTCGTCGCCTGGTAGGCGACGTCGCGCACCTGACCGGTCAGCTCGCCGTCACGGATGGTGTAGAACCGCTGGCCGGTGAACTGGAAGTTGAAGCGCTGCATGTCGATGGACCACGATTTGTCGCCCACGACGTAGAGACCACGCTCGACCCGGCCGATGAGCTCCTCGGTGCTCGGGCCGTCAGGGGCCGGCTGCAGCGAGACGTTGGCCATCCGCTGGATCGGGATGTGGCCCGGCGAGTCGGCGTAGGCGCAGCCGTTGGACCGACCCTGCGGGTGGTCGGGGCCGGCGAGCTCGGGCTTCATCGCGCCCATGGGACGGTCGAGCTGGTAGCCGACGAGGACCCCGCCGCGGACGATGTCCCAGGACTGGGTCTCCACGCCCTCGTCGTCGTAGCCCACCGTGGCCAGGCCGTGCTCGACGGTGCGGTCGCCGGTGACGTTCATGACCGGGCTGCCGTACTGGAGCGAGCCGAGCTTGTCGTAGGTCGCGAAGGAGGTGCCGGCGTAGTTGGCCTCGTAGCCGAGCGCGCGGTCGAGCTCGGTGGCGTGCCCGATCGACTCGTGGATGGTGAGCCACAGGTTGGAGGGGTGGATGACCAGGTCGTAGGAGCCGGGCTGGACGCCGGGCGCCTTGAGCTTCTCGGCGAGCAGCTCGGGGACCTCGTCGATCTCGGCGTCCCAGTCCCAGGCGCCCTGGGCGACGCTGCCGGCGACGTACTCCCAGCCGCGGCCGACCGGCGGGGCGATCGAGGCCATCGAGTCGAAGGTGTCGGCGCCGGTGCCCATCGCCTCGAAGCCCGGCTGCATACGCACGCGCTGCTGCGTGGTGGAGGTGCCCGCGGTGTCGACGTAGTACTTGTTCTCCTGGACGGCCATCACGAAGGCGGTGGCGTGGTCGACCGCCGCACCGGTGCGCAGCCGTCGGGTCCAGTCGGTCAGCACCGCGGCCTTGTCGGCGGTCGCGACCTCGAGCGGGTTCACGTCGTACGCCGAGACCCACGTGACGTCGGCGTGCACGGGCTCGGGGGCGATCTCGACCGGCGTGGTCGTCATGGTCGCGGCGACCTCGGCCACGGCGACCGCCGTCTCGGCGACCCGGCGGGCCTCGTCGACCGTGAGCACGACGCCGGAGGCGAAGCCCCAGGCGCCGCGGTGGATGACGCGGACCGCGAAGCCGAGGTCCTCGACGTCGGAGGCGGACTGGAGGATCTCGTCACGGGCGCGCAGGTGCTGGTAGCGCACGCGCTCGAAGCGGAAGTCGGCATGGGTGGCGCCCAGCTCCGTGGCCCGGGCGAGGGCGACCTCGCCGAGGCTGCGGAAGGGGAGCGCGAGGAAGGTCGGATCGACCTCGGGTCGGCTCATGGCCGCAACCTACACGCCGCGCGAGAGCCGGACGCTCGACCCGCTGCGGCCCTTGGTGACGTGCAGCTGCACGGGGATCCGGTCGCGCATCTCGGTGACGTGGCTGACCACGCCGACGACCCGCCCGCCCTCGCGCAGCGAGTCGAGGGTGTCCATGACGTCCTCGAGGGTGTCGGGGTCCAGGGACCCGAACCCCTCGTCGACGAAGAGGGTGTCGAGCTCGGTGCCGCCGGCCTCCTGCGCGATCACGTCGGCGAGCCCGAGGGCCAGCGCGAGGGACACCACGAAGGTCTCGCCCCCGGACAGCGTGACCGGGTCGCGGCTCTCCCCGGACCAGTCGTCGCGCACCAGCAGGCTCAGGCCGCCCCGGGTCTCGCCGGCGCCACGGCGACCGGTGTGCTCGAGGGAGTAGCGCTGGTCGCTCATCCGTGCGAGGCGCTCGTTGGCAGCGGCGACGACCTGCGACAGGCGCCAGGCCAGGACGTAGGCCGAGAGCCGCATCTGCAGCGGGTTGTCGGCCGACCGGCCGTCGACGAAGGCGGAGACCGAGGTGGCCAGGCGCAGCTGCTCCTGGACCGGGGCCCACGTCTCCAGTGCGCCCGTGAGCTCGAGGACCAGGGCGTCGAGACGCTCGGCCCGCACCCGTGACGTGGTCGCCCCGGTCAGGGCGGTGGCGAGCCCGGCATGGGCGTCTGCGTGCCGGGCAGCCAGGACCTCGAGGTCGGGCAGGGCGTGCTCCTCGCCCGGGTCGGGGGCGTCGGCGAGCACCTCGGTGACGGCGGCCAGCCGGGCCCGGTGTGCCTCGACGGCCGTGGAGAGGCGCTCCTGCTCGGCGGCGGGCAGGGCGGCGGCGAGCGCGCTGCCGAGGTCGGCGAACCCGGCCTCGGTCACGGCCTCCTCGCACCGCGACAGTGCCTGCGTGGCCGACTCCTCCGCGATCGCCTGCTCGCGGGTCAGGTCGCGCAGCTGACGCACGACGCCGAGCCGGTGGTCGAGGGCGCGCTCGAGAGCAGCCAGGTCGGGGCGTCCGTCGAGCGGGAGCTCGGGCTCCGCGGGGTCGAGGTCGGCCGGGTCACCGCCGGCCAGCGCGAGCCGGGCCAGCGAGCCGGCGGCGGCGACCTCGGCGTCGAGCCGGTCGACCTCGCGTACGCCGTCGGCGTGCTGCTGCTCGGCCTCCACCAGGTGCGCGCGGGCCCGCTCGAGTGCGGCGCCGGCCTCCGCGGCGGCCTGCTCGGCGTCGGCGAGCGTCGTGGTGGCGAGGGGGAGCTGCTCGACCGCCGCGCGGGCCCCGGCGCAGGCCTCCTCGAGCCGATGCACCTCGTCCGTGGCGGCGTCGGGGTCGGTGTCACCGGCGCGGTCGCGGAGCAGGGCCAGGCGGGTCTCGAGGTCTCGGACGTGCTCGGCACGCAGGTGCTCGTCGGTCTTGGCGTCGTCGAGCAGGCGCTGGGCATCCTTCTCGGCGGCGGCATCGGTGGCGTCGGGGCCCGGCTGTGCCTTGGCGGGGTGGTCGTGGGAGCCGCAGACCGGGCAGCAGCCACCGACGGCCAGCGACCCGGCCAGCTCGGAGGCCATCGACTCGATCCGGGCCTCGCGGACCGCCAGCAGCCGCTCGTGCCGCGTGACGGTGAGCTCGCGGGCGGCGAGGTGCTCGGCGCGGGCGGGGGCGAGCTCGGCCTCCACCGCGCGCGCCTCGAGCGCAGCGCCGACCGACTCACGCAGGCCCGCGAGCGCTGCCTCGTGGACGGGCAGGGCCGCGGCCTCGGCCTGGAGGGCGGCGAGCCGCTCCCGGGCGACGCGCACCCGGTCGGGGGCCTCGGCCACGTCGGCCGCGCAGGCCTGCACCTCGGCCCGAGCGCGACGGCGGGACTCCTGCAGCCCGGGCAGGCGGTGCTCGAGAGCGTCGAGCTCCCGCAGGCGGGGGAGCGCGTCCCGGACCCTGCCGGCGGCCAGCAGCAGCGCCTCCTCGTGGGGTGCGAGGTCCTCGCCCGGCACGGCCACGGGCAGGTCGTCGCGCAAGGAGGCGATGCGTGCCTCCAGACGCGCGACGGCCTCGCCGCACTCCGAGCGCTGGCGCTCGGCCAGGACCACGGGGACCGCTCGCCGGGCCTCGCCCAGTGCCGTGAGCTGCTGCGCGTGCTCGTCGGCGCGGGCGAGCAGGGCGGCCCGCTCGCTGCGGGCGCGGGACCAGCGCTGGTGCTGCTCGTGGGTCGCTCGGGCCCGGTCGAGCGCCGCCCGCGCGCGGGCCTCGGTGGCCTCGGCGTCGCGGCGCGCGCCCTCGGCGCGATCGCGGTCGGCGTGTGCCGTCGCCCGGCGGTCGACGGCCCAGGCGAGCAGCGTCTCCTCCCAGGTGTCGGGCTCCGGCGGCTGGACGTCCGCGGTCTCGCTGACCCGGCTGGCCAGGTCTGCCACGACCTGCTGCAACCGGCCGGACTCCCGCCGCAGTGCCGTGCGGTGGTCGCGCAGCCACGCCTCGACGTCCTCGAACCGACCGGTGCGGAAGAGCTGCTGCAGGAGCTTGTGGCGGTCCTCGGACTTGGCGCGCAGGAACGCCTGGAAACGTCCCTGAGGCAGCATCGCGACCTGGGTGAACTGGGTCAGCGTCATCCCCAGCAGGTCGCCGACGAGATGACCGGTCTCGTCGAGCCGGGTCGAGAGCGTGCGCCACTCGCCGTCGGGCAGCCGCTCGGCCAGCACGACGGAGGCCTGCTCGGTGGTGGTGCCGGTGCCGCGGAGCTTCTCGCGCTCCCAGGCGGGGGTGCGCACCAGGCGCAGTCGGCGACCGGCCACGCTGAGCTCGAGCTCGACCCGGGGCCGGACGCCGGGCGCGGCCTGGTCGGCCCGCAGGCGCTTGGCCGACCCCCGGTCGCCGGGGACGTCGCCGTACAGCGCGAAGCAGACGGCGTCGAGGACGCTGGTCTTGCCGGCGCCGGTGGGACCGGTGAGCAGGAAGAGCCCGGCGTCGGACAACGCGTCGAGGTCGACCTCGACGGTGTCGGCGAAGGGGCCGAAGGCGGTGATCTCCAGGCGGTGCAGCCTCACCCGGCCACCTCCCGGCCGACCACCCGCTGCTCGCGGGCGAGGTCGTCGTCCTCGCAGCAGGAGTCGACGGCCTCGCGCAGCAGGGCGGCCTCGTCGTCGGCCGGCGGACGCCCGCGCAGAGTGGTGAAGAACTCCGCGACCACGTCGTGGTCACTGCGACCCGAGGTGCGGGTGGCCGGCAGGCCGCCGACGCTCGGCAGCGGTGCGTCGAAGCCCAGGACCAGCGTGTGCGGGAAGCGTCGGCGCAGCCGCTCCATCGCCTGCGCCGGCCGGTCGGTGTCGGTGAGGGTGACCTGCAGCCAGGAGTCCTCGTGCTCGGCGTGCCGGGCGTCGGTGAGCAGGTCCTCGAGACTGCCGCGCAGACGGGCGAGCCTCCGCGGCACGGGAGCGTCGACGAACTCGGTGCGCACCGAGCCGTCGGCGGCGAGGTCCACCAGCCAGGAGCCCTTGTGGTGGTCGGCCTCGGAGAAGGAGTAGGCCAGCGGGGACCCCGAGTAGTGGACCCGGTCGCTGAGGACGTGTCGGCCGTGCAGGTGCCCGAGGGCGACGTAGTCGACGCCGTCGAAGACCGGCAGCGGGACCAGCGAGACACCTCCGACGGAGATGTCGCGCTCGGAGTCGCTCTCCTCGGGGCGGGCCCCGCCGCCGACGAAGGCGTGCGCCATGACCACCGAGCGGGTGCCGGGTCGGGCGTCGAGGTCACGGCGGACCCGGCGCATCGCCTCGGTGAGCGTCGCCTCGTGGCTGCGCACCGGAAGACCCCATGGCTCGCGCACGGACTCGGGGTCGAGGTAGGGCAGGCCGTGGATCGCCACGGGACCGTGCTCGTCCTCGAGCAGCACGGGCGTCCCGACGCCGTGCAGATCGGTGCGCAGGTGGACGCCGGCGGCGTCGATGAGTCGTGCGCTGAAGCCGAGGCGGCGTGCGGAGTCGTGGTTGCCGCTGGTCACGACCACGCGGGCGCGGGAGGCGGCCAGCCTGGCCAGCGCCTCGTCGGCCAGGGCGACCGCGTCGACCGGCGGGAGCGCCCGGTCGTAGACGTCGCCGGCGACCAGCACCACGTCGACCCGTTCGCGCTCCACGACCTCAAGCAGGTGGTCGATGTAGCCGGCCTGGTGGCCCAGCATCCCCTCACGGTGGAACGACCGGCCGAGGTGCCAGTCGGAGGTGTGGAGGAGCCGCATGCCACGACCGTAGGAGCGAGCACCGACAACAGGGTGGACCCACGCCGTCGCCGACCTGCCAGGCTCGTCACGTGGAGTCCCCTCGCCTGCCCGTGACCATCGTCGGCGCCGGGATCTCCGGCGTCGCCTGTGCCCGTGTGCTCACCGCGGCAGGCATCCCCGTCGAGCTGGTCGACCGCGGGCGCCGGGTCGGCGGTCGCATGGCCTCACGTCGCCACGAGGGACGCCCGGTCGACATCGGCGCGTCCTACGTCACGGTGTCCGACCCCGGGTTCGAGGAGGTCGTGGCCCGGTGGGCCGACGCGGGTCTCGCCCAGGAGTGGACCGACACGTTCGGCGTCGCGTCCGGAGTGGACGAGGGGCGCACGACCACGTCGGGCCCGACCCGCTGGGGCACGCCGGGTGGCATCCGGTCCCTGGTCGAGGCGCTGGCCGTCGACCTGCCGGTGCGCGGGGCCACCGAGGTGCAACGGGTCAGCGCCGAGGACGGCCTGCCCACCGTGGACGGGCGCCCGGCGCGCGCGGTCGTGCTCGCGATGCCCGACCCCCAGGCGCGGAAGATGCTCGACGAGGCCGCTCACCCGGCCGCGGCCGCGGGCCTGACGACGGCGTACGAGGCGGTGCTGGCACTGACCGCGGTCTACCCCCAGCGCTGCTGGGAGGAGCTGCCGGACGGGCTGTTCGTCAACGACGACCCCGTCCTGGCCTGGATCGCCGACGACGGACGTCGACGCTGCGACGCCGCGCCGGTCCTGGTGGCGCACTCGACCGACGCGCACGCGCAGCCGCACCTCACGGACCCGCCGGCCGGTGGCCCGGCGATGCTGGAGGCCCTGAGCCGGTACGTCGCTCCCACGCTCGACCCCGTGCACACCGCGGTGCACCGCTGGACCTTCGCCAAGCCGGTCGCCGGGCGTCCCGAGCGCTACCTGCTCACCGACACCGGCGTCGCCGCCTGCGGCGACTCGTGGTCGGACAAGCCGCGCGTCGAGGGTGCCTGGCTGTCGGGCACTGCCCTGGGGCAGGCGCTGGTGGAGCGGCTCGGCTGACGGGTCACCCGATGCTTAGGCGGCAGATCAGCCCGTCGCGCAGGGCGAAGCTGTAGTCGAGGTCGGCCACCCCGCCGGGGAAGTCCCCCTCGAGCCGTTGGGTGACCACCCAGTGCTCCGCACTCCCGCGCACGGCGAGCAGCCGGGTGGTGTAGCTGAACTCGCTGCCCGCGGTCGCGAGGAAGCGTCGCACGCCGTCGGCGCCGGTGTAGGTCTCTCCCTGGTCGGTGACGACCACGTCCGCCGTGACGTGTGCGATCGCGGTGTCGACGTCCCGCGCAGCGAGGGCAGCGAGGAGGTCGCGTACCTGTGCCGGGAGGGCGGACGGGGGCTGGTGGTCGGTCGCGGTGTCCATGCGGTCGAGCGTCGCTGCTCCCGACGGGGGAGACACAAGCGCTGGACCCTCTCCCCGGGGGAGGGTGCACGATGAGGAGGTGCAGGCCCGGATGAGCATCGGTGACTTCGCGCGCGCCACCCACCTCAGCGTGCGCACCCTGCGGCGCTACCACGAGGCCGGACTGCTGGAGCCGGACACCGTGGACGTGCACACGGGCTACCGCTACTACGACCCGGGACAGATCCCGACCGCCCAGGTCATCCACCGGTTGCGCGACCTCGACGTGCCGTTGCCCGAGGTCCGCCGCATCCTCGCTGCCGACGACCTCGAGGTCCGTGCCGGCCTGGTCGCCGGACACCTGCGCCGGCTCGAGGCCGAGCTGGAGCGGACCCGCGCGGCGGTCTCCTCGCTGCGGCGACTCCTGACGCCCGAGCCGGCGCGGGTCGAGGTGACGGTGCGCTCGGTGCCGTCGATGGTGGTGGCCGCGGTGGAGGGCGAGGTGGCCCATGACGAGGTCCTCGGCTGGTACGCCGGTGCGATGGCCGAGCTCGACGCGGTGCTGGGCCCCCGGGACCCCGGCGAGGGACCCCCGGGCGGTGTCTACGACCACGAGCTGTTCACGGCGGAGCGGGGACGAGTCCTCGTCCATCGACCGGTGCCGGCGCCACGGGCCCTGGGAAGGGTCCGGACGGTGGAGCTCCCGGCGGTCGAGCTGGCGACGGTGACCCACGTCGGGGACCACGACGACATCGACGTCACCTACGGCGAGCTGGGCGCCTGGGTGGCCGCGAACTCGTGGTCGGTGGCCGGGCCGGTCCGCGAGTCCTACCTCGTGGGGCCGCGTGACACCGACGACCCCGCGGCCTGGCGCACCGAGATCGGCTGGCCGGTGTTCCCCGTCACCGCCCCGTGACGGGCCGCCACGTCAGTCGATGACGACGTCGCGGCCCTCGCGCCGCAGGGTGGCGAGGTTGTCGAGCATCGTCCGCAGCACCTCCGGCGGGTGCGGCTCCCAGTCGTCGACCTCGCCGACGACCCGCAGGCCGTCGGTCGAGCGGTAGGACTCGGTGGGGTTGCCGGGGAACTTCTTGTCGGTGACGTTCGGGTCGTCCTCGAACGCACCGAGCGGCTGCACGACGTACACGCGGCCACGGTCGCCCGTGCCCAGGGCCGTGGCGAGCTCAGCGCCCCACACCGCCGTCTCGAGCCGGGCCGCGAAGTAGACGTGCGTGAGCGGTCGGTCGGGGCGGAAGTGCGAGCGCCGGCCCGCCTCGAGGACGTCGCCGGGCGCGAGGTCGGCGGCGGTGCCGTGGAAGAACGGCCCGGCCACGTGGGCGTGGTCCTCCAGCGTCACCGCGCGTCGGGGGTGCTCGCTCACCGCAGCCGCTCCTCGAAGAAGGCCAGCACCCTGTCGACCGCGACCTGGGAGCGCTGCTCGGTGACCACCGAGTGCCCCTTGCCCGGGAGGTCCACCCGCAGGAAGCCTTGGCCGAGCTCACGGTCCAAGGTGTCGAACCGGGTGCCGGTCATCGGGTCCGAGGCGTACTGGATGCCCAGCACCGCGCACCCGCCTGCGGCCCGCTCCTTGACCGCCGCCAGGTCGTCGGGGGAGAGGTTGAGATCGGCCGAGCGCCTCCGGCCGACCGCGAACGGCACCGACGGCTGGCACAGGACCGGTGCGGCCACGGAGTCGTCGATCATCATCGCCAACGCGAACCCGCCGGTGAAGCACATGCCCAGGGCGCCGACGCCCGGCCCGCCCAGCTCGGCGTGCAGCTCCCGCGCCAGGGAGCGCAGCCAGCCGGCGATCGGCGTCGTGACGCCGGTGGCCAGCTTGGTGAACTCCGCACTCACGCAGACCTGCCGCATCGACCGCGCCACCGCGCCGGCGGCCATCGGCGCCTCGGCACGTCCGAACAGGTGCGGCATCACGACGGTGTAGCCGGCCTCCACCAGCTCTTCGCCGAAGCCGATGACGCTCGGCGTGGGCCCGGGGATCTCGTGGATGACGACCACGCCGGGGCCGGTGCCCTTGCGGTACGTCGGGTGGCTGGTGCCGTCGTGCGTGTGCGACCCGGAGGTCCAGGTGTCGAGGAGCGCCATGGGGCGACCCTAGGGGTGACCGGCGTCGGTGCGCTCCTGCCTAGGCTCGCGAGGTGGCTCCCACCCGCGTCCGGCTCGTCCTCCCGCACCAGCTCTTCGAGCAGCACCTCTCAGCCGCGGAGGGCACGGTCTTGGTGCTGGTCGAGCACGACCTGCTCTTCCGTCAGTACCGCTTCCACACCCAGAAGCTCGTGCTCCACCGCGCCTCGATGCGCCGGTTCGGCAGCCGGCTCGAGGAGGCGGGGTACGCCGTCGAGCGGATCGACACCGACGGGCGCACCACCTCCCGGGCCGCCCTCGACCGGGTCCTCGCGGGGCTGGCCGGCTCCGGGCACGTGCACGTGTCGGCGTACGACGTGGTGGACGACTGGCTCGAGCGCGACCTCGACCCGGTGGTCGACCAGTGGCTGGAGTCGCCGAACTTCCTGTGCACGCGCGACGACCTCGCGGAGCACTTCGACGGCACCGCCGGTCCCCGCGGTCGCCGCGCGCGGATGCAGCACTTCTACTCCTGGCAGCGCACGCGTCTCGACGTGCTGATGACCGACTCCGGCGAGCCGGTCGGGGGCAGGTGGTCCTTCGACGAGGACAACCGCAAGAAGCTGCCGAAGGGGCACCCGGTGCCCACGGTCGAGCGCCCCGGCGCTGGCTCCCGGCGCCCCGAGGTGGAGGACGCCATCGCCTGGGTGAAGCGGGCGTTCCCCGACAACCCCGGTGACCCGGACGCGTTCGCCTGGCCGACGTCCCACGCCGAGGCGAGAACGGGGCTGCGGCAGTTCCTCGAGGAGCGCTTCGCCGACTTCGGTCCCTACGAGGACGCCATCTCCGCCGAGCACCCCTTCGTGTTCCACGCGCTGCTCACTCCCGGGCTCAACATCGGCCTGCTCGACCCGCGCGACGTGCTGGCCGACGCCCTGGACGCGGGGGAGGACGTGCCGCTGCCGAGCCTCGAGGGCTTCGTGCGTCAGCTCATCGGGTGGCGGGAGTACATGCGCGCCACCTACGTCCTGTGGGGCCGCCGGATGCGCAGCCGCAACCACCTCGGCCACACCCGTCCGCTCGCCGAGGGCTGGTGGACCGCGGAGACCGGGCTGGAGCCCGTGGACCTGGTGCTGCGGCGGGTGCTGGAGCACGGCTACGCCCACCACATCGAGCGGCTGATGGTGCTGGGCAACGCGATGTGCCTGCTGCGCACCGAGCCGGATGCGGCCTACGAGTGGTTCATGGAGATGTTCGTCGACGCCTACGACTGGGTGATGGTGCCGAACGTCTACGCCATGAGCCAGTTCGCGGCGGGCGAGTCCATCACCACCAAGCCCTATGTCTCGGGCAGCAACTACCTCAAGAAGATGAGCGACCTGCCGCGCGGGGACTGGGAGGCCGACTGGGACGGCCTCTACTGGACCTTCGTCCGCGACCACCGCGAGGTCTTCGAGCGCAACCCGCGCTCCGGCTTCGCCGTCCGGACGTACGACGGCCTCGACCCGGCCAAGAAGGCGGAGCACACCCGTCGGGCCAGTGCCTGGCTGGGAGACTGACGGGCGTGCCTCGTCTCCACGCCCTCGAGCTGACCCCTGATGACGAGGGCCGCGCCCGCGTCCGCGAGCTGTGGACGGCGCTGCAGGAGGCCGGGCTGCCCAGTCAGGCCGACCACACCAAGGCGAGCAACCAGCCGCACGTCACCGTCGTGGAGGCGCCCGAGATCCCCGACGCCGCCATCGACGTCGCCCGAGCCCGGCTGCGGGGGATGCTGCCGGTCACCGCGACCGCGCGCGGCGTCCTGTTGCTGGGTGGCGACCGGGTCACGATCGCGCTCGGAGTGGACCTGCACGACGACGTCGTGCGCCGGGTCCTCGCCGTGCGGGTGCAGGTGCCCGACCGCGCGCACCGGGGCTGGCTGCCGCACGTGACGCTGGCCCGCCGGGTGCCACGGGCCGACCTCTGCCGCGCGCTCGAGGTCGTGGGCGCGCCCGAGATCGAGCTGCGACTCAGCGAGGTGCGCCGCTGGGACCCCGACAACGGCCACGTCACGACGCTCTGAGGGGCGACCTAGGCTCGTCAGCGTGCCCGACCTCGACCTCGCGCTGAGCCCGACCGAGCAGCGGATCCTCGGCAGCCTGCTGGAGAAGCAGGTCACCGTGCCGGCGTCGTACCCGCTGACGCTCAGCGGGCTGCGCTCCGCCTGCAACCAGACCTCCAGCCGCGAGCCGGTGACCGACCTCGACGAGCAGACGATCGAGAGCGCCACCAAGGTGCTCAGAGACAAGGGCGTGCTGCGCATCGTCTGGTCCGACACCGGGCGGCGGACGCTGAAGTACCACCAGGTCCTCACCGACCTGCTCGACCTCGAGGACGACGAGCGCGCACTGCTGACCGTCCTGCTGCTGCGCGGACCGCAGGCCCCGGGCGAGCTGCGCACCCGCACCGAGCGCCTGCATCCCTTCGATGGGCGTGACGACGCCGAGTCCTGCTTGGTCGGGATGGCCGAGCGCGGCTTCGTGCGCCGCCTGGACAAGCGCCGGGGGGACCGCGACCACCGGTGGGTGCACCTGCTCGGCGCTGTCGACACCGGGGAGCCGACGCCGGTCGCGGCTGTCGACCGGGAGAGCCCGATCGCGGACTCTCCCGAGGCGCGCGACGACCGGGTGCGCGCGACCTACGGGGCGGTGGCCGAGGCCTACGCCGAGCACCTCACGGCCGAGCTCGACGACCTGCCGTTCGAGCGCTGGCTGCTCGAACGGATCGCGAGCGAGGCGACCGGCCCGGTGGTCGAGGTCGGCAGCGGACCGGGCCACGTGACGGCGTACCTGCACGCGGTCGGTGCCGACGCCCGCGGTCTCGACCTGACCCCCGAGATGGTCGACGTGGCACGCTCCCGCTTCCCAGACGTGCGGTACGACGTCGGCGACCTGCGTCGGCTGATGCGACCGGAGTCCGCGGCCGGGTGGGGTGCGGTGTTGGCGTGGTACTCCCTCATCCACCTCGCCGCCTCCGAGCTGCCGGTGGCGCTGGAGTCGCTGGTGCGACCGATCGCACCCGGTGGCCTGCTCGTCGTGGCGCTCCAGGCGGGTGACGACGTCGCCCGCCTGGACGAGTGGTTCGGCGTCGAGGGACTGGCCCTGGACTTCGTGCGTCACGACCCGGAGTCGATCGTGGCGCTCGTCGAGGCCGCGGGACTCACCGACGTCGAGTGGTACCTCCGCGGGCCGGTCACCGCGCGCGGCGAGCAGACCCGCCGCCTCTACGTCCTCGCCCGTCGCCCCTGAGCCTGCGGGACGTCATACGTGCTGCGGCAGCGGACGTCCCGTCCGTATGACGTCCGCAGCCGCTCAGGCCAGGTCGACCCAGCAGTCGGCGAGCACGGGGGAGCCGTCGCGGGGGCCGCCGGCGACGGAGGCCGAGGCGACGAGTCGCCCGTCGTCCTGCCAACCCTGCACGCGGATCGTCTCGCCGGGGAAGACCACGCCGGCGAAGCGGGCACCGAACCCGTAGACCCGGGTGGCGTCGCCGCCGAGCAGGGCGTCGGTGAGCTCGCGCAGCACGATCCCGTAGGAGCACAGCCCGTGCAGGATCGGCGCGGGGAAGCCGGCGGCCTTCGCGAAGTCGGGGTCGGCGTGCAGCGGGTTGCGGTCGCCGCACAACCGGTAGAGCAGGGCCTGCTGCGGGGTGACGTCGTAGGACACGTCGCAGTCGGCGGCACGGTCCGGGATCTCGACCGACTGCGAGGAGCCGCGGTCGCCGCCCCAGCCGCCCTCGCCCTTGACGAAGATCGACGAGCGGACCCGCCACAGCTCCTCTCCCTCGGGGGAGGTGGCCACGCCCTCCTGCCAGATGACCGCGGCCTTGCCCTTGTCCCACACGTCGGTGAGCGTCGTGCGGATCGTCGCCGAGCCCGAGGTCGGGAGCGGCGCGGAGACCGAGATCGCCTGCGAGCCATGCACGACCTGGGCCAGGTTGATGTCGCAGCCCGGCAGGTCCAGCGGCGGCGGGTCGGTCATGTGGAAGGTCGGGGCCACCACGCCGAAGGACGGCAGCACCTGCAGCGCCGGCCCGTCGAGGGTGTAGCGCAGCGCGTCGGGGGAGAGGTTGTCGCCCTCGCGCGAGCCCGCGCCGATGCCGAGGTGGTAGAGCAGGACGTCGCTCTCGCTCCAGGAGAACTCGACCTCCCCGACGGGGGAGCCGATCGCGACGGTGGGGTCGATGGGCATCAGACGGTCTCGCTCTCGGGGTTCGGGTGTGGTCTCGACGCCCGCTCCTCGCTGGCGCTCGTCCCTGCTCGACCAACGGACGAGGCGGCGATGTCGTCGGCGGCCAGGTAGCCGAAGACCAGCGCCGGGCCGATGGTGCCGCCGGGTCCGGGGTAGGTGTGGCCCATGACCGCGGCCGACGCGTTGCCGGCGGCGTACAGGCCCTCGATCGGCGAGCCGTCGGGACGCAGCACGCGGGCGCGCTCGTCGGTGACCAGGCCGCCCTTGGTGCCGAGGTCGCCGGGCACGATCTTCACCGCGTAGAACGGGCCCTGGTCGATGGCGCCGAGGGAGGGGTTCGGCTTCACGGTGGGGTCGGAGTAGTACTTGTCGTACGCAGACTCGCCGCGGCCGAAGTCCTCGTCGACACCGCTGCGGGCGAAGCCGTTGAAGCGCTCGACGGTGGCCTCCAGGGCCGAGGCCGGCACGCCGATCTCCTCGGCCAGGCCGGCCAGGGTCGAGGCGCGCTTGATGGTGCCGTGCTTGAACCACCGACCGGGGAACGGCTGGCGCGGGAAGAGCCCCGCGAAGAGGTAGCGGTTGCGGTAGCGGGTGTCGATGACCATCCAGCTCGGCACGTGGCCGACACCGGTGGCCTCGCCCTCGTAGATCTTGTGCGTCGCCTCGACGTAGGGCAGCGCCTCGTTCATGTAGCGCTTCCCGGCCTGGTTGACGATGATCGAGCCGGGCAGGTTGCGCTCGGCCAGGCAGAACCACGGGCCGCTGGGCAGCGGGATGGTCGGGCCCCACCAGGAGTCGTCCATCAGGGCGACCTCGGCGCCGGCGGTGATGCCCGCGCTGATGCCGCCGCCGGTGTTGAACTGCGAGCCGGTCGTCCAGTCCACGGACGTCGGCTTGGGCTGGTACTTCTCGCGCATCTCCAGGTTGCGCTCGAAGCCGCCGGAGCCGATGACGACACCGCGGCGAGCCCGCACGACGTGCTCGGTGCCGTCGCGCAGCACCTTCACCCCGACGACCCGGCCCTCGGAGAGGACCAGCTCGCTGAGCTCGGCCTCGTGGAGCACCGGCACGCCCGCGTCCATCAACGCCTTGCGCAGGCCGATGGCGATCGCGTTGCCCATGCCGAACAGGCGCTGGCGGCGGAGGCCGGCGAGGGTGCGCCGCAGCAGCACGCGCAGCATCGTGATCGGACCCCCGAGGGTCCGCAGCCCCAGGCTGATCTTCCGGAAGTCGCGTTGCAGCACCACCATGTTGGCCGGGGCCTTGGTGTACTGCGGGTGCAGCCGCGTCAGCTCCTCGCCGATGATGCGCCCGTCGATCGGGTCGGGCTCGACCGAGCGGCCGCGGGCCCGGCCGCCGGGCTGCTCGGGCTGGTAGTCGGCGTACTCCGGAACCCAGCGGAAGCGCACGGGGGAGTGGTCGCGGATGAAGTCCATGACCTCGGGGCCACGCTCGAGGTAGGTGTCGCGCCGGACCTTCGGCACGACGTCGCCCACGATGGCGTCGAGGTAGGTCTTCGCCGCCTCGATGCCGTCGGACTCGCCGGCCGCGCGCAGCGCGTAGTTGTCGGGGATCCAGACCCCGCCGCCACTGCGGGCCGTCGAGCCGCCGAAGTACTCGCTCTTCTCCAGCAGCACCGTCTCGAGGCCGTGGGACGCAGCGCGCAGCGCCGCACTCATGCCGGCCGCACCGGCTCCCACGACGACGACATCCACCTCTGCCGGCAACGCGCCGGTCGGACCACCCGTCATGGCGCGAAACTGTAACAGGTTCTAGTATCGACGGGTGACGTCCGACGACGCGATCCGCGCAGCCAGCGAGCGCCTGATCCGAGCCCAGGAGACCGGGGAGCCGTGCGCCCCCGTCCGCGACCTCATCGGCACCGACGACCTCGACGCGGCGTACGCCGTGCAGATGGGTGTCGTGGAGCAGCGGCTCGCCGCCGGGGCGACCGTGGTCGGTCGCAAGATCGGCGCCACGTCCAAGGCGGTCCAGGACCAGCTCGGGGTCGACCAGCCCGACTTCGGCTACCTCCTCGACGACATGGACGTCAGCCACGGGGGACCGATCTCGATGGCCGGCCTCCTCCAGCCGCGGGTCGAGGCCGAGGTCGGCTTCGTCCTGTCCCAGGACGTCGACCCGGGTGACCCCGACGACCTCACCGTCGCCGACGTGCGCGCGGCGGTCGAAGTGGCGCTGCCGGCCCTGGAGATCGTCGACAGCCGCATCGCCGGCTGGGACATCGGCTTCACCGACACCGTGGCCGACTGCGCCTCCAGTGGCCTGTACGTCGTGGGCATGGACGACGCACGGCCCCTCGAGCAGCTCGAGCCGCGTGACGTCGACATGACGCTCGCCATCAACGGCGAGGTCCGCTCCAGCGGCAACGGTGCAGCCTGCCTCGGCGACCCGCTGGAGGCGCTGCGCTGGCTGGCGGTCCAGGCCGCCCGCTTCGGCGACCCGCTCCGCAAGGGCCACCTGGTCCTCTCCGGCGCGCTCGGCCCCTTCGTGCCGTTCGCCCCCGGCGACGACGTCCTCGCCACGATCAGCGGGTTCGCCCCGCTGCGGGCCACCTTCACCGACTGACCCCCCCAGAACCAGCCCCCAGAACTAGCCCCCAGAACCAGCCCCGAGGAACCAGGGAGACCCATGAGCAAGCTGACCGCAGCGATCGTCGGGCCCGGCAACATCGGCACCGACCTGATGTACAAGCTGCTGCGCAGCGACGTCATCGAGCCGCGCTGGATGATCGGCGTCGACCCCAGCAGCGAGGGCCTCAAGCTCGCCGCGGAGAAGGGTCTGGAGTCCACCCATGAGGGCGTGGACTGGCTGCTGAAGCAGGACGAGCTGCCCGACCTGATCTTCGAGGCCACCTCGGCCTACGTGCACCGCGAGTACGCGCCGCGCTACGAGGAGGCCGGCATCCGGGCGATCGACCTGACCCCGGCCGCCATCGGCCCCGCGGTCATCCCGCCGGTCAACGGCGAGACCCACGTGGATGCGATGAACGTCAACATGATCACCTGCGGCGGCCAGGCCACCATCCCGATGGTCGCCGCGGTCTCCCGCGTCGCGCCGGTGTCGTACGCCGAGATCGTGGCCTCGGTCTCGTCCATGTCCGCAGGCCCGGGCACCCGCGCGAACATCGACGAGTTCACCCGCACCACCAGCAGCGGGGTGCGGGAGATCGGTGGGGCGACCGAGGGCAAGGCGATCATCATCCTCAACCCTGCCGAGCCGCCGATGATCATGCGCGACACGATCTTCTGCGCCGCCGACCCCGACGCCGACCGCGACGCGATCATCGCCTCGGTCTTCGCGATGGAGAAGGCCGTCCAGGAGTACGTCCCCGGCTACCGGCTCCTCCAGGAGCCGCAGCTCGACGACCCGAGCCCCGCCACCCGCGGCGCGCTCAAGGTCTCGATCTTCGTCGAGGTCGAGGGCGCGGGCGACTTCCTGCCGCCGTACGCCGGCAACCTCGACATCATGACCGCCGCCGCCACGCAGGTCGGCCAGAACATCGCCCGCTCGATCCTCGCCACCGGAGGCACGAAGTGACTGACCTGAACACCCTGACCCGCACCTGGTCCGGCACCCACGGCACCGACCCCTTCGGCGAGCTCGACCTGCGCCTGACCGACACCTGCCTGCGCGACGGGTCGCACCACAAGCGCCACCAGTTCACCGCGACCGAGGTCCACGACATCGTCGCGGCCCTCGACACCTCCGGCATCCCGGTCATCGAGGTGACCCATGGAGACGGCCTGGGCGGCTCCTCCTTCAACTACGGCTTCTCGCGCACGCCCGAGCAGGAGCTGATCCGCATCGCCTCGGAGACCGCGAAGCGAGCCAAGATCGCCTTTCTGATGCTCCCGGGCGTCGGCACCAAGGACGACATCCGGGCCGCGCAGGACAACGGTGGCCAGATCTGCCGGATCGCCACCCACTGCACCGAGGCCGACACCTCCATCCAGCACTTCGGCCTGGCGCGTGAGCTCGGTCTTGAGACGGTCGGCTTCTTGATGATGAGCCACACCCAGCCGCCCGAGGTGCTGGCCAAGCAGGCCCGGATCATGGTCGACGCCGGCTGCCAGTGCGTCTACGTCGTCGACTCCGCCGGCGCCCTGATCATGGAGCAGACCTCCGACCGGGTCGCCGCGGTCGTCGCCGAGATCGGTGACGTGGCCGACGTGGGCTTCCATGGTCACGAGAACCTCGCGCTCGGTGTCGCCAACACCGTCGCGGCCGCCCGCGCGGGCGCCACCCAGATCGACGGGTCGGTCCGCCGCTTCGGCGCGGGGGCCGGCAACACGCCGCTGGAGGCGTTCATCGGTGTGTGCGACAAGCTCGGCTGGCGCACCGGCGTCGACTTCCTCCAGATCGTCGACGCCTCCGAGGACGTCATCAAGCCCGCGATGCCCGAGGAGTGCGAGCTGAACCGGATGACCCTGATGATGGGGTACGCCGGGGTCTACTCCTCCTTCCTCAAGCACGCCGGCAACGCCGCCGATCGCTACGGCGTCTCCGGCGCGAAGATCCTGCTCGAGGCCGGCCGCCGCAAGCTGATCGGTGGCCAGGAGGACCAGCTCATCGACATCGCGCTGATGCTGAAGGTCGAGCAGGACAAGCAGGCGGCCAACGCCTGACCACCGCTGCACCCCGGCGCAGCGCGGGCCCTGAGACGACTCTCACCCCGCAGTGCTGGTCCAAAACTGAAACGTGTTCTAGTCTTGCCAGTAACACGTTCTACCGACAGGAGTTTGTGCGATGTCCCAGGCTGTTCTCGACGGCGTCCGCGACCTGCTCCCCACCTTCCGGGAGCGCGCCGAGGAGACCGAGGCGCTGCGCGTCGTCCCGGAGGCGAGCATCAAGGAGCTGGAGGAGACCGGCTTCTTCAAGCTGCTGCAGCCCAAGCGCTTCGACGGCCACGAGGCCGACCCGGTGACCTTCTACACCGCCGTACGTGACATCGCCTCGGCCTGCGGCTCCACGGGCTGGGTCTCCAGCGTCGTGGGCGTGCACCCGTGGCAGGTCGCCCTGTTCGCCGACGAGGCGCAGCAGGCGGTGTGGGGCGAGGACACCAACGTCCGGCTCTCCTCCTCCTACGCCCCGACCGGCAAGGCCACCGTCACCGACGGCGGCTACATGCTGTCGGGCAAGTGGAGCTTCTCCTCCGGCTGCGACCACTGCTCGTGGGTGCTGCTCGGCGGGCTGGTCTTCACCGAGGAGGGCCAGATCGTCGACTTCAAGACCTTCATGGTCCCGCGGGAGAAGTACACGATCGTCGACGTCTGGAACATGGTCGGCCTGGCCGGCACCGGTTCCAACGACATCGTGGTCGAGGACGTGTTCATCCCCGAGGCGTTCACCCTGTCGATGGGCGAGACCGGCCAGTGCCGTGGCCCTGGTCAGGAGCAGAACACCTCCGACCTCTACAAGCTGCCCTTCCACTCGATCTTCACCGGCACCATCACCACGCCGATCATCGGCATGGCGATGGGTGCCTACGACGAGCACGTGGAGATGCAGCAGAAGCGCACCCGTGCGGCGTACCTCGGTGAGAAGGCGAGCCTGGACCCGTTCTCGGCCGTGCGCATCGCGAAGGCCTCCAGCGAGATCGACGCCGCGTGGGCGCTGCTGGTCAACAACATCCGCGAGGAGCAGGACTACGTCGCCAAGGGCGAGAAGATCCCGCTCAAGACGCGTCTGAAGGTCCGCCGTGACCAGGTGCTGGGCTCCCAGCGCGCCATCGACGCCATCGACGCGCTCTTCGAGGCCTCCGGCGGTCGGGCGCTGGCCAACGGCACCTACCTCCAGCGCGCCTGGCGCGACGCCCACGCGGGCCGCGTCCACGCCGCCAACGACCCCGAGCGCGCCCTGCAGATGTACGGCGCGCACGAGTTCGGCCACAAGATCGACCCGGGGATGTACTGAGTGTCGACGCAGCTGACCAAGGACGAGGTCCAGCAGTTCGTCTCGGTCAAGACCGAGGCGGCCGGTGACCTGCGGATCGCCTACTACGACGCCGACAGCCGCACCGACGACAAGGCCGAGCGCCTGCCGCTGGTGATGCTGCACGGCGGCGGGCCCGGTGCCTCGTCGTGGTCGAACTTCGGCCCGGCGCTGCCCGGCTTCGCCGAGGAGTTCCGCACCATCCTGGTCGACCAGCCCGGATTCGGTGCCTCGGACAAGCCGCCGGTGGTGGGCAACTACTACCGCTTCTCCGCCGACGCGATCGTGGCGGTCCTCGACGCCCTGGGCATCGAGAAGGTGCACGTGCTCGGCAACAGCCTGGGTGGCGGTACGGCGATGCGCCTGGCGCTGTCCTACCCCGACCGGGTCGGCCGACTGATCATGATGGGGCCGGGCGGACTGTCGCTGAACCTCTTCCACGCCGATCCGACCGAGGGCGTCCAGCGCCTGATGGACTTCGGGGCCAACCCGAGCCGCGAGGCGCTGCGGGCGTTCATCTCCACCATGGTGGTCGACCAGTCGCTGGTGACCGACGAGCTGGTCGAGGCGCGCTTCGCGGACGCGACCGCGCCGGGTGCGCAGGACGCGATGCGCTCGATGGGGATGTCGTTCTGGAACCCCGAGACCGCCGAGGACGGCATGCTGTGGCGCGAGGCGCACCGCCTGCGCAAGCACACCCTGCTCACCTGGGGCCGCGAGGACCGGGTCAACCCGCTGGACGGCGCGATGGTGGCTCTCAAGCTGATCCCCAGGGCGCAGCTCCACGTCTTCCCCAACTGCGGGCACTGGGCCCAGATCGAGGCGGCCGAGGAGTTCCGCGAGGTGGCCACCGCCTTCCTCGCCCGCCACGTCGAACGGAAGCGCTGACATGACGATCGACATCAAGTCCATGGGCTACGTCCGGGTCACCAGCACCGACCCGGAGCAGTGGCGCACCTTCGCCGGCAAGGTCCTCGGTCTCGCCGAGGGCCGCGGCCCGCACCCCGACCATCAGTACTGGCGCATCGACGAGGTATCGGCCCGGCTGGTCGTCGTCCCCGGCGACGTCGACGAGCTGACCTGCGTGGGCTGGGAGGTCGCCGACCACCGCGCCCTGCAGGAGGTGCGCGAGCACCTGCAGAAGGCCGGCGTGGACTTCGAGGACGGCACCCGGGAGGAGCTCGACGAGCGCCGCGTGCAGGAGCTGGTCCGGTTCAGCGACCCCTTCGACAACGTCTTCGAGATCTTCCACGGGATCACCTACGAGTCCCGCCCGATCGTCACGCCGTACGCCGCCAGGTTCGTCACCGGCGACCAGGGCATGGGCCACGTGGTGCTCCCGGTCACCGACGACGTGGAGGCGCTGCGCTTCTACGACGAGGTGCTCGGCTTCCGCCTGCGTGACTCGATGAGCATGCCCGGTGAGTTCGTCGGGAAGGAGCCGGGCTCGAAGGTCTGGCTGCGCTTCCTCGGCGTCAACCCGCGGCACCACTCGCTGGCCTTCCTGCCGATGCCCAACGCCAGCAAGTGCGTGCACATCATGCTCGAGGTCGACGAGCTCGACGACGTGGGCCGGGCGCTGGAGCGGGTGCGCAAGCACAAGGCCCCGCTGTCGGCGACGCTCGGTCGCCACATGAACGACGAGATGGTCTCCTTCTACGTCAAGAGCCCCGCGGGCTTCGACGTGGAGTTCGGCACCGACGGCCTGCGCGTCGAGGACCGCACGTGGGTCGCCCGTGAGTCGACCGCCGTGTCCTACTGGGGCCACGACTTCGGTGGCGGGCAGTAGGCGGGCCGGACGTGCTGGAAGGCATCGAGGTCCCTAGGGTGGCTCGCATGACGCACGACGATGTTCCCGAGGGGATGCGGACCGACGCGCGCGCGACCTGGCCGAGCCCGGAGCTGATCGAGTCGTGGCTCGGCGACTCGATCTTCGACCTGCGTCCCGGCGAGGAGGTCGAGGTCCCGGCCGACGACGAGGAGGCCGTGTCAGCGGCGCGTCGCTTCCGCGACGTGCTCTCGCAGTTCGCCTCCGGCGTGACCGTCGTGACCACGATGAGCGGGGGACTGCCGGTCGGCATGACCTGCCAGTCGTTCTCCAGCGTCTCGCTGGACCCGCCGCTGGTGATGTTCATCCCCGCGAAGACCTCGCGGGCGTGGCCGCTCATCCAGCGGTCCGGGAAGTTCTGCGTCAACATCCTCGCCGAGGACCAGGCGTGGCTGTCCAACCAGATGGCCAGCCGCGGCGCGGACAAGTTCGCGGGCGTCGACTGGACCCCGGCCCCGGTGACGGGCACGCCGCTGCTGCGGGGCACGATCGCGCACCTCGAGTGCAGCATCCACGCCGTGCACGAGGCCGGCGACCACTACGTCGTCATCGGCCGGGTGCTCGGGCTGGAGGTCGGTGACGTGGACGACCCGCTGCTGTTCTTCCGTGGTCGCTACGCGACCACGGAGATCCCCACCGACTGACCGCACAGGGCGGCGGCCCGGGCGGCGGAGACCGTGTCCAGGGCCTGCTCAGACGCGGGTGCGTCGCGGGTTGGCGACCATGCCGACCCCAGCGACCGGCCGCACCTCGGTGCCGGCGTGGGACGAAGCGGAGCTGCTGCCGTGGGCGGTGGTGGAGTTCGAGTTCATGCAACGACGCTAGGCCTGCGCAGCCCACACCCGGTCCTCACCCGGGACACCGTTGGTCAACGCCTCGGTGACTGCGGTGTGGGCCGTCCGTGGACGTGCGCGAGCGCTCCCGCTCAGGGCAGTGCAAGTGCGGCGCGGTGCACGTGGGGCGCCCCGAACAGCTGGCCCAGGGCGTGGGCGCGCTTGAACACCAGGTGGGCGTCGTGCTCCCAGGTGATGGCGATGCCACCGTGCATCTGGACCGTCTCGGCCGCGACCTGGGCGACCGCCTCGGCGACGTAGGACTTCGCCGCGTGCACCAGCTGGGCCGCGTCGGGCGCGTCGCTGGCGACGGCGTACGCCGCGGCCCACGAGGCCGAGCGCGACATCTCCAGCAGCACCAGCATGTCGGCCATCCGGTGCTTGAGCGCCTGGAAGGAACCGATCGGCCGGCCGAACTGCACCCGGTCCTTGCTGTAGGCGACCGTCATGTCCAGCCCGCGCTGGGCGCAGCCGACCGACAGGGCGACGGCGCCGAGCGCGCCGACCAGGTGCGCTCGCTCCACCGCCGGTGCAGCCGACCCGATGCGGGTGGCGGTGGCGACGTCGACCTGCAGGGCGCCCAGACGCAGGGTCTGGTCCATCGACGGGGTCCAGGAGACCTGGGCCGAGGACGGGTCGACCTCGTAGAGGTGCTCGCCGTCGGCGACCACGAGGACGTCGGCGAGGTCCGCGTCGAGCACGGCACTCGCCTGCCCGTCCTCGAGCACGGCGAACGCACCGACCTCACCGGCAGCCAGCCGTGGCAGCAGGCGTGCGGCCGCGTCGTCGTCGGCTCCGGCGAGGACCGCCTCGGCCGTGACGAGGGACGACAGGGCGGGCACCGGGGCGAGCGCACGACCTAGCTCCTCGAGCACGAGCGCCGACTCCACCAGGGTGGCGCCGACGCCGTCGTGCTGCTCGGGAACCGCCAGCGCGGCGACCCCGATCTGCTCGCACAGCACCTGCCAGAGGTCGGCGTCGAACCCGGCCTCGGAGGCGATCGCGGTGCGCACCGCGGCGCTGTCGCTGCGCTTGGCCAGCAGCGACCGCACGGTTGCGACCAGCTCGGTCTGCTCCTCGGAGAGGGAGAGGTCCATGGTCGTCCTCAGTCCAGGCCCAGCTGCTGAGCCAGCCGGCCGCGGTGGAAGTCGGGCGTGCCCCAGGCCGTGACCAGGGCGCGGATCTTGGTCAGCCACAGCGACAGGTCGAACTCGGCGGTGTATCCGATGGCGCCGTGCACCTGCAGGCCGACGCGGGAGGCGAGGTACGCCGCGTCCCCGGCCGCGAGCTTGGCCGCGGAGACGTCGATCTCACCGAGTGCCGCACCGTGGACGAGCGGCCGCGCGAAGTCGAGCGCGATGCGCACGTCGGCCAGCGCGTGCTTGATCGCCTGGTACGAGCCGATCGGGCGACCGAACTGGGTGCGCTGCTTGACGTAGTCGACGGAGTCGGCGAGCACCCGCTCGCCGGCGCCGAGCAGCTGGGCCGCCGTGGCCAGGACGGCCAGGTCGATCGCCTCCCGGTCCGACTCGCCGGAGTCGGATGCTGCGCCCTCGACACGGAAGAGCCGTCGCGTCCGGTCCACGGACGTGACCCGCTCACCGACCCCGGTGGCGAGGCTCGCTCCGACGTACACCTCGTCGGCGACGTCGGCGTCCAGGGCGTACGGCACGTGCGGGGGCAGTGCCACCGTCGCCACGCCCTCGACCTCGCGGCCGAGCGCGATCGGCAGGTAGGCCGCCGACTCCACCCACGGGCCGGGGACGGCGTGCCGACCCAGCGCCTCGAAGGCGATGGCGACCTCGACAGGCGAGGCGTCGGTGGCCAGCGACAGCACCCCGAGGTCGGCCAGGCGCTTCCACAGGCCGAGGCCCGGGGCGTGGTCGCCCTCGGCCCACGCGCGGGCGGCGGCGACCGTGCCGGCGCCGGAGAGCAGGGACTCCAGGGCGGCGGCGAAGTCGCGCTGGTCCTCGTCGAGCTCGAACCTCACTTGGCTGCCTCCTTCGGCTGGCCCTTGGGCTCGCTCCGCTGTTGGTTCCCCTTCGGTTCACGGGGAAGGCCCAGGATCCGCTCCGCCACGATGTTGCGCTGGATCTCGTTGGTGCCGGCGTAGATCGGGCCGGACAGCGAGAAGGTGTAGCCGTCGAGCCACGGCGACTCGACCTCGGCCTGGGCGCCCAGGATGTCGAGCGCGGTCTCGTGCAGTGCCACGTCGAGCTCGGACCACCACACCTTGTTGACCGAACCCGCGGCCCCCATGTCGCCGCCGGCGGCGAGCCGGGTCACGGTGCCCCAGGTGTAGAGACGGTAGGCCTGCGCGCGCACCCAGGCGTCGACCACGCGATCGGTGACCTGTCCTCGATGGGCGCTGCCGTGCAGGTCGATGAGCCGGTCGACGGCGGCGGTGAAGCGGCCGGGGGAGCGCAGCGAGAGGCCGCGCTCGTTGCCGGCGGTGCTCATCGCGACCCGCCAGCCGTCACCCACGCCACCGAGCACGTCGGCGTCGGGGACGAAGACGTCCTCGAAGAAGATCTCGGCGAAGCCGGCCTCGCCGTCCAGCTGGGCGATCGGGCGCACCGTGATGCCCTCGGCGTCGAGCGGGAAGAGGAAGTACGTCAGGCCCGCGTGCTTCTGGGCCTGCGGGTCGGAGCGGAAGAGCCCGAAGCCCCAGTGGGCCAGCGCCGCCCGCGACGACCAGGTCTTCTGCCCGTTGAGGACCCAGCCGCCGCGCTCGTCGTCGCGTCGGGCGGTCGAGCGGAGCGAGGCGAGGTCGGAGCCGGCCTCGGGCTCGGACCAGCACTGCGCCCAGATCCGCTCGCCGGTGGCCATCGACGGCAGGAAGCGCTGCTGCTGCTCGGGGGTGCCGTGCTCGAAGATGATCGGCGCGAGCAGGAAGATGCCGTTCTGGGAGACGCGGCCGGGCGCACCGGCGCGGTAGTACTCCTCCTCGAAGATCACCCACTCCACGAGCGAGGCCTCGCGGCCGCCGAACTCCCGGGGCCAGGAGACGACCGAGAAGCGGGCGTCGGCGAGCCTCCTCTCCCACTCCTGGTGCAGCACCCACCCCTCGGGGGTGTCCATCGACGGCAGCGGCTCGGT